>Ga0247831_1000019_pt1 | contig 288588 bp, 291 predicted proteins | sample LaCruzMarch2015__9_FD_192406 | JGI IMG/M metagenome (GOLD analysis project Ga0247831, IMG submission 192406) | Freshwater microbial communities from meromictic Lake La Cruz, Castile-La Mancha, Spain - LaCruzMarch2015_1m | ecosystem: Environmental > Aquatic > Freshwater > Lake | place: Spain... | reverse complement strand
GGTAAGACCGGGCAAACCGACCCGAGGCGCAGCCAACGGCATGCCAAAAGACATCGAAGCATCAATTTTTGCGCGACGAGCGGAAGACGCCTTTGCCTTATTCCAAGTGGAAATAGCCCACCCAGAAATAACCTCATCTAAATCAGGACCAACGGGCACCATAGTCACTTGCCCGTCACTGATATAGGGTTGCTCAACAGCAACCGGCCTGACGTCGGCGGTGTAAGTTAAACCGTCTGGGTGGCGATCAGAAACACCAGAAACAGTTTCAGGACCAACACCAGACACACCAGCCGAAACAGAAAGAGCATCAGAACCCCCACGAGACCGAGCGCCGTAAACCCCAGCGACAGGAGCGCGCAACGTAAGATTTTCCACCTTGCGCTGCAAGAAGGCATTTTGACGTTGAGACTGATTCAGGGCTTGCGCCGCCGGATTCTTGGCAAGGGAGTCGCCAAGCATCATTCCCGCGTCAGCAATAGCGGACCCGAGCATAGGATTGCCATTGGAACCGGGGAAAGAACCGCCAAGGCCCAGAAGCGTAAGGGGGTTGAAACCAAACTGCTCGCCAGCCCTCCGCGCGCCCTTGGCGGCCGACATGATATTTTGGGAAGGCGTGTAAGGATTTTTGCCCTTACCGAGAAGCCCGCCAATGATAGGAGCGACAGCACCAAGAAAAGACATCAGGCACCGCCTATCTGGCGAGAAGCCTTGACGACATCGGCCCGCACAATCTTGTCCGGGCGCCAAAAAATATCAGCGACCAAGGCGCACGCGAGATCGTAAGCATCATCTGGAATGGAGTCATCCAGACGGATGCAGACGAGGCGGCGGACCGCCTCATCATAGGAAGACACGCGAAGACGGTCTTCCTGTTGCAAGCTCGGCTTGCGATAGACGCGAGACACCGCGCCCATCAGATCGAACCACCCGCAAGGCAGATGGAGCGATGAAGCAGCGGAGCCTCAGAGAGGAGCCAAAGGCCGAAGGCACCCGCAGCAGGACCACCGAGGAAGGTGGCAAGAACTTTCCAGATACGCTTTTGTTTCATGATAGAACCCATAGCGGGGGAATTCCCGCAGGTTCGATCAAGGCACAAGTCGCGTAATCAGTATTATGTAATGCAATGGGTGCTGGAAAGCCCCCCCCGAGCGCGATATGACGCCGAAAGCCGCCCAAATTGAAGCACTGGAGCCACCCGATGACCTTCAACCGTGCCATCAAGATCGCCCCGTCAATCCTCGCTGCCGATTTCGCGAACTTCGGAGCGGAGTGTCGCGCGATTGAGGCGATGGGTGCGGACTGGGTGCATGTCGATGTGATGGACGGCCATTTCGTGCCGAACCTGACCTTCGGCCCGGCGATGTGCGCGGCTTTGCGCCCGCATATCAAGGGCGTGATGGATGTCCACCTGATGATCTCGCCGGTTGATGTCTATCTTGAGGCCTTTGCCAACGCTGGTGCCGATGTCATCACAGCCCATGTCGAGGCTGGGCCGCACATTCACCGTACACTGCAAGCCATTCGCGGGATTGGGAAAAAGGCTGGTGTCGCCTTGAACCCCGGCACTCCGGCTGATGCTGTGGCCGAGCTTCTGGACATGGTCGATCTGGTCTGCGTGATGACCGTCAATCCGGGCTTTGGTGGGCAAGGTTTCATCGACAGTCAGGTTGCCAAGATTGCCAGCTTGCGCGCGATGATCGGTGACCGCCCGGTGCATATCGAGATAGACGGCGGCGTCACCGTCACCACAGCGCCCTTGGTGTCGCGCGCCGGTGCGGATGTGCTGGTGGCAGGCTCGGCCGTGTTCAAGGGCGGGTCTGTGACCGCGCCGCAAGCTTACGGCGTCAATATCCGCGCCATCCGTGCCGCTGCCGAGGCAGCAAGGGGCTAGGCGCCCTGCCCTGCATGACGTCTGCCGTCATCCGGTCGTTTTGGGGCCAAGACGGCTCGACAGATTGAAAAAGCCCGCCTATCACTCAGCGCGGGGCCAAGCTTTACGTCACGACATGCGTCGAACGGATCAGTATGGGCCAAGGGGAATAGCCATGACCGGGACCGATGTCCTTCCGCTGCTGAACAAGATTGCCGCTTCGTCCAGTATTGATGAGGCCTGGGGGCTGGCGACCGACCATTTCGCTGCGATGGGGTTCAAGCGGGCCAACTATGGCTACACCCGGTTTCGCCACCTAAAAACGATCGGCGATCCCGATGACGCGCTGTTTCTGACGACTTGCGATGCAGAGTTTGTGAAGCGGTATTTTCAGGGAGCCTTTTACGCCAAGACTCCGGTGTTCCGCTGGGCCGAGCGCAATTCGGGCGCTTGCACCTGGACCTGGGTCAAAGAGGCGTTCGAGGCTGGTCGTCTGGCCCCCGATGAGGCCGAGGCCGTGCGCCAGAACGTGATGACCGGGGTGACGGCGGGCATGTCGGTCAGCTTTCCCGAAGTCTCATCACGGTCGAAGGGCGCTTTGGGGCTGATTGCCGATCCGGGAATGAGCCATGTCGATGTCGACCGGGTATTTACGGCCCGTCGCGAAGAAATAATGGCCGTGGCCAACATGATGCACCTGACGATCGTGCATTTACCGCAGCTTTCGCGTCACCGAGCCCTGTCGCCGCGCCAGCGCGAATCGCTGGAATGGGTGGCTGACGGCAAGACGACACAGGACGTGGCGCTGCTGATGGGCGTGAGCCCGGCGATGGTGGAAAAGCATCTGCGCCTTGCGCGTGAGGCGTTGGCTGTGGAGACCACGGCTCAAGCCGTGGCCAAGGGTGCCCTTCTGAACATGATTTTCCAGCGCATGCCCGAGGTCGCGCAAGCCGCGCGCTAAGATCGCAGAGGCCCGGTTCCAAGGTCAGGAATTCCGCACTCGCCTGCCCTTGGGGCATGTGTGAAAAGGCCGCTATTGCTGATGGGCGCAAGCCAGTCAGGAACGCGGGCCAGCGGTCTTTTGCTGCGCCCGGATCATAAAGGTCCAAACTACCTTTCAAGCGGTCGAATTTTGGCTTTGCCGCTACTTCACCCTTCCCCGGGGGTTTTGGCAGGGCTTGGCGGCGCGGTTTCTCCCCGGACCGCGCCGTTTCCGTTCCGCAGCACAGCTTTGACGAGTGGATGCGTAAAGGGCCGGTGCATCGCTGCACCGGCCCCTGTTTTCATCCGACGATCAAAAGATCAACCCTGCAGCGCTTTCGCCACTTCGGCGGCAAAGTCTTCGGTCTTCTTCTCGATCCCTTCGCCAACCGCGACGCGGGCGTAACCAGTGATCTCGACGCCAGCTTCCTTGGCCGCGGCTTCCACGGTCAGGTCAGGGTTGATCACGAAGGCCTGGCCAAGCAGCGTGTTTTCCGCAAGGAAACGCTTCATCCGGCCCGGGATGATGTTGTTGTGGATCACGGCATCCGGCTTCGGCTTGGGCGAGGCTGCGTTTTCCTCCAGCGCCTTGGCGGTTTGCACGGCCAGTTCCCGCTCCAGCACCACCGGGTCAAGGGTGGCTTCGGACAGCGACAGCGGCGAGGTCGCGGCGATGTGCATCGCAAACTGCTTGCCGATCGCCTGTGCCTTGGTCGCGTCGCCATTCAGCGCTACGAGGACGCCGATCTTGCCCATGCCATCCGCTGCGGCGTTATGGACATAAGACACCACGGTCGAGCCTTCCAACACATGCAAACGGCGAAAGGTCATGTTCTCGCCGATGCGAGAAATGGCTTCCTGCAGGACGGTGTCAACGGTCTTGCCGTTCAGCTGCGCGGCCTTGACCACTTCGACAGAGTCGCCGACGGTCAGGGCGATATTCGCCACGTCGCGGACCAACGCCTGGAAATCGGCGTTCTTGGCGACAAAGTCGGTTTCCGAGTTGATCTCGACCGCAACGCCACGACCGTCGGTCACGGCAACGCCGATCAGACCTTCGGCGGCAACGCGGTCAGACTTCTTGGCGGCCTTGGCCAGGCCTTTGGTGCGCAGCCAGTCGACGGCTGCTTCCATGTCGCCATTGACCTCAACCAATGCCTTTTTGGCATCCATCATTCCTGCGCCGGTCGATTCGCGCAGTTCCTTCACCATCTGGGCGGTGACAGTCATTGTTCGCACTCCTGAAAAGCTTGCCCCGGCGGGGCTAGACCCGCCGGGTGACAGTGATGTGACGGCAAAGCCAATCAGGCTTCGGCGACAGCTTCCGCAACGATTTCTTCTTCCGGCGCCGCATCAAGCGAGCCAAGGTCGACACCGGCGGCGCCCATCTGGGCCGTCATGCCGTCCAGCGCCGCACGGGCAACCAGATCGCAATACAGCTGGATCGCGCGGGCCGCGTCATCGTTGCCCGGGATCACATGGGTCACGCCCTTGGGCGAGCAGTTGGTGTCGACAATGCCGACGACCGGGATACCCAGCTTCTGCGCTTCGAGGATGGCCAGGTCTTCCTTGCCCACGTCGATGATGAAGATCAGGTCCGGCACGCCGCCCATTTCGCGGATACCGCCCAGCGAGGCCTGCAGTTTGGCCTGGTCGCGTTCCATGCCAAGACGCTCTTTCTTGGTAAGGCCTTCGCCGCCTGCACCCAGAACTTCGTCCAGGTTCTTCAGCCGCAGGATCGACTGCGACACGGTTTTCCAGTTGGTCAGCGTGCCGCCCAGCCAGCGGTGGTTCATGTAATACTGAGCGCATTTTTCAGCGGCTTCGGCGATCGGCTTTTGCGCCTGACGCTTGGTGCCGACGAACAGGATGCGGCCGCCCTTGGCGACAGTGTCGCGGACCAGCTTCAGCGCCGCGTCCAGCATGGGCACGGTCTGGGTCAGGTCAAGAATGTGGATGCCATTGCGGTCCCCATAGATGTATTCGCCCATCTTGGGGTTCCAGCGTGCGGTCTGGTGGCCGTAGTGAACGCCAGCTTCAAGCAGCTGACGCATGGTGAACTCGGGAAGAGCCATGCTTTTTCCTTTTCCGGTTTGAACCTTGGGCCGATGATCTCATCCCGGACAGGGTCCGGGACAACCGGTGGACCTAAACGGGATTTCTCCCCGCCCAAGCCCGCACCGACCCTGTGAAGTGGGGGTGCATTACTGGCCTATTGCCGGCATTGCAAGCCCCGTCATGCGCGCAGGGCCAGCTCAGGCAGCCCGGTGCGAATGGAAGTGATGCGATGCGGCCCCGACATGCCTGTGGTCCGATCCACAGCAGCCGCCGATCAGTCGCAGGTTCGGCAGCACAGCCCCAAGGTCGCGGTAAAGCGCGCCGAACTCATCCGGGTCGCCGTCGTCAAGTTCGGTCATCACATCCAGTTCGGCATGGCTCATCCGCGAGGCATTGGCCCGGATCCCTCCGATGCGCTTGACCCATTCCCCGGTCAGGAGGTGCTGGAAATGCGTCGGATGGGCGCAGTTGACCATATAGAACAGCGGGCTGCCCCCGGTCGCGGCGTCCACCTCGGCAATGGCAGCCTGCAGGGTTTGCCCGTTTGGAAGGCAGCCGTCGGTCTCCAGCGTGAAGGAGATGACATGTGGCAAGCCATCGCGCGCCGCAGCACGGGCAGCGCCGATCGCCAGTGCCGGATACGTCATGGTCACGGCGGAAATCAGGTCGACGCCAGCTTCGGCAAGGACCGCGATCTGAGCCGCGTAAAGCTTCTCTGCCGCTGCAGCCGTCACGGCGGTGCCGACCACATAGCCGTCGCCCAGCGGTCCAAGGACGCCGTTGACCAGAATGGGCAGACCCGTGGTTTCGTTCATGGTCCGGTAGTCGCGGGCGAAAGCCACGGCGCGCAGGTTGGCGTCGCGGATTGCTGCGGCGTCCAGCCCCATCGCTGCCGCCCAACCCATGTTTGCGCGCCAGGTTGCGGTATCCAGCACCAACCCGGACCCGCCATCGCGCGCCACAGGCAGGAATTTGTCAAAGTAGCGGGTCAATGCGGCCCTGCCCTCCTGACTGTCCAGAAGGAAAAAGGATGCGAAATGGGGCAGATCAAGACCTTCGAAGAAGATCATCACCGTTTCAAGGCCCGCATCTGCGATCCAGGGCCTGTCGGCTTTCATTAGCTTTTCGAGGCGTGACATGGCAGGCTCCTATCCTGAGGATTTGCGGTTGGCCTTAGAGTGCTGCCAAAGCGACTGCCGCGCCAGACGACCTGTGGTAAACCAGTACCGGAGAATTTCAGCGTTCAGAGTCAGATGGTTGTTCCCCTGGATCGGCAACGCCCGGCTGCGGGCAACGGTGAACTTTACTGCGAGTCAAGCAATGTCCGTGACACATGACATCCGACCCGCCCGGACCGCCACCCGTGAGCGCATCCTTGCGGTGGCTTATGACGCTGTCATCGAAAAGGGTTTTGATGCCACCTCGGTCGAGGAGATTGCCGCAGCGGTCGGCATCAGCCGTGCGGGCTTTTTCTACCACTTCCCCGACAAGAACGCCCTCGCCCGGGCCCTGATCGAGGCCCAGGTTGTCGAGGAGGGCGAGATGCTGGCCGGCATTCAGGCCCGGGCTGCAGAGCTGTCGGACGACCCGTTGCAACAGATGCTGATCGCCATGCGCCTGATGGCCGAGCGCTATCACGGGCTGCCCGGCGGCTATACCGGCTGCATTCTGGCCAGTGCCATCTTTCAGGACCGCCTCTTCGATGCCGAGGTCAAGGCCGCGAACCAGCGGTCGCAACTGGCCTTCCGCGAACGGTTTCGCGGCCCCTTCGCCAAGATTGCCGCCCTATATCCGCCGCACGAGCCGGTTGATCCGGCCGAGATGGCTGACTTATTGAACGTGGTGATAACCGGCGGCATCGTCGTCTCGCGCGCCATGCGTGACCCGAAGGTGCTGGCGCAACAGGTGCTGCTGGCAAGGGCGATGGTCAAAGCCGTTTACCGGCAGGACTAGGGTTTCGAAGCCTCGTAAAGCCAGCCAAGCAGCGGCAGATACGCACCGATGATCGTGGCCAGCCTAGTAGGCGCGTCCGGGGCGAAAAGCCAATCTGGCGCGACAAGGTCGCTTTGCGTCCGTGCGATCAGGTTCCTGCGCACTGCTTGCAGGCTCCAGTCCCGGGCCAAAGCACGGTTACCCTCCAGCAGGAATGACATCGCTTTGATCGACAACATCGGCCCCAAAAGCGGGTCCAGCGGGCTCAGCCCCAAGGAAAGGTCAACGTCGACGCACGACTGCACGTTTCTTCCGGCCAAGAGGTCAGAAACCCCTTGCGAAAAATAGCCTTTGGCGAAGTTTGGGCTCAGGCTGACTGATCGCTCATACCAGAAGATGCCGTCCTCAGGATTGCCTTCCAGCGACTGGACCCGTCCCATCGCCATGCTGGCCAAAGGGTCATAGGGGTCGAGTTCGACCGCCCGCTCGGCCAGACTGCGGACATCCGGGGCAATGGCCGCGAAATCCGTCTGGTAGCCCAGCTTCGCATCCTGAAACCGCGCGATTGACCAGGCGGCAAAGGCGGTGGCGAAACCGGGGTCCAGCACCGTCGCCCGTTCAAAAAGCCCGGCTGCGATGACATTGTCATGGGCGTTGAACCGGTTGAAATGGCTCATCCCCAAATGATAGGCCCCCCAAGCGTCCAGCATCTCGGTCGATTTGGTGCGCGCGGTCGCCGCTTCGGCCTGCGAGATTCGCAGGTCCAATGCCCCGATGACGGCCGAGGTGATCTCTTGCCTTGCCAGATGCAGTTCAGCCAGCGCCGGGTTGAACCGGTCGGACCAGACCACCGAGCCCGAAAGCGTCTCGATCAGCGTCACACTGACATTCAGCCGCCCCGCTACCAGTTCCACCCGGCCGCTTAGCGCATAGCCCGCGCCCAGAACCCGGCGCAGCCCCTCAAGATCGATCCCGTCCTGCCGAAAGCGAAAGGTGGATTCCCGCGCGATCACCCGCAGCCAGCGCAACCGCGACAGCGAGGAGATGATCTCGTCCGCCAGCCCGTCGCCGACCTGCACCCCATCACCCGCATTCTGGACAAAAGGCAGGATGGCAATCGTCGGGCGGCGGTCGGTCTGTTCCGGCGCGGGCTCCACCGCCTGAACGACGGTCGTCGCATCCACCCGCCGCTCCACCGGGGCGACAAAGCGGTGGCCAAGCCCATGCATCGTGCGGATCATCGTCTGCTGCGCGCCGTCATCGCCCACCGCCTTGCGCGCGAATTTCAGCGCGGTCGACACCGCCGCGTCCGACACAAAGCGCCCGCCCCAGATCGCTTCGATCATCTCTTCGCGCGACACCACCCGGTCGTGGTTTTCCACCAGCAGGCGCAGGACGGCAAAGGCCTTCGGCTCCAGCCGCACAGACCCTTCGGGCCCGACCAGTTCGGCCCGGTCAGGGTAAAGCGCATATGAGCCGAAGACGTGATGCATTTTCAAAAAGCCCGTCTTGCCGATGGATCAGGAGTAATCCGCCCGAAGCCACATATCAAACGCCATCCGCAAGCTTTGGCATTTCCCCTGACATTCCCCACCGGGTCCTCAGGCATCCCTCAAGCATTGTCCCGCCAAACCGGCATTCTGGGATCATCGCCATCAATGGAGATTGCCATGACCTACCTTGCCCCAGCCACCGCGATGCATGCAGTCCCCCGCGCCCCACAGCGCCCCGGCCTGATCGACCGTCTGCGCCGCCACTTTGCCTGCACAGAAGCAGCACTTGACGGTCAGGCCCGCCGCAGCGCGCTGCTTGCCGAAACGCAAAGTGATACCGGACTGTCGCCGGATGACCTCACCGGCGCACCCTCGCATGATCCGGCCCTGCCATTTTTCATGCAATCGGGCTTTGGTCGCAACGACCGCTGACAACTGCCCCGTCACGCGACGCCCCTTGTCTTGCCCGGCTTCCTGCGCAAGAACCACGACATGACACCAGACATCCTTTGCATCGGTTCGGTCCTGTGGGACATCATCGGCCGCAGCCCCACGTCGATGCGGCTTGGCTCGGACGTGCCGGGGCGGATCACGCGGTTGCCGGGGGGCGTGGCGATGAACATCGCGATGACCTTGCGGCGGTTCGGGATGACCCCGGCCCTGATGACCGCCATCGGCCGCGACGCTGAAGGCGATGAGTTGATCGCCGCCTGTCAGCGGCTGGGGCTGGACACGGCGCATGTCTACCGCTCGGATGATCTGCCGACCGACCGCTACATGGCGATCGAAGGTGCCAACGGGCTGATCGCCGCCGTGGCCGACGCCCATTCGCTGGAGGCGGCAGGCGACAAGATCCTGCGCCCGCTGGAGGATGGCCGTCTGGGTCGCGCGGGTGCGCCTTGGGCTGGGCTGGTGGCGCTGGACGGCAACCTTACCAAGTCCCTCTTGGCCAAAATCGCGGTTTCGCCGCTGTTTGCCGCTGCCGACCTGCGGGTGGCCCCGGCATCGCCCGGCAAGGCGGAGCGGCTGTTGCCGCTGCTGGGCCATCCGACGGCGACGCTGTATGTCAATCTTGAAGAAGCGAACCTGCTTTCCAAGCACACCGCCGCCACCGCAGCCGAAGCTGCGCAAGCACTGGTTGCGCGCGGGGCCAGCCGGGTGCTGGTGACGGACGGCGGCCGCGCCAGTGCCGAGGCACGGCGCGGCGCAGAGGTGATTACCGCCACCCCACCTCCGGTGCTGGTGACCCGGGTCACCGGGGCTGGCGATACCTTCATGGCCGCCCATATCGTCGCCGAAAAACGCGGCGCCGCCCGCGATCAGGCGCTTGCCGCCGCCATTCAGGCCGCCGCCAACTATGTTTCAGGAGAAATCGGATCGTGACCGACCTTGCCGTCCTGCCCCTGACCTTTTCGCCCGAAGTCGCCAAGGCGCGCGCCGAAGGTTCCGCGATTGTGGCTTTGGAAAGCACGATCATTACCCATGGTATGCCATTCCCGCAGAATGTGGAAACAGCACAGCGGGTTGAATCCGAAGTTCGCGCCCATGGGGCGATCCCTGCGACCATCGCCATCATGAACCACCGCATCCACATTGGCCTGACCGGGGCGGAGTTGCAGGCCTTGGGTCAGGCGACCAACGTCGCCAAGCTGTCACGCGCCGACCTTGCCGCCTGCCTTGCCACCGGCGGCACCGGGGCCACCACCGTTGCCGCCACCATGATCTGCGCGCATCTGGCGGGGATTCCGGTCTTTGCGACCGGCGGCATCGGCGGGGTCCATCGCGGGGCCGAGACCAGCTTTGATATCTCGGCCGACCTGCGCGAACTGGCGGAAACGCCGGTCACCGTGGTTGCGGCGGGGGCCAAGGCGATTCTCGATCTGCCGAAGACACTGGAATATCTGGAAACCATGGGGGTGCCGGTCATCGCCTACGGACAGGACGACTTTCCGGCCTTCTGGTCGCGGTCGTCCGGTCTAAAGGCACCGTTGCGGATGGACCGCGCCGCAGACATTGCCGCCGCGCACCGGATGCGGAGCCTTCTGTGTCTGCCGGGCGGCCAACTGGTCGCGAACCCGATTCCGGTGGAAGCCGAAATTTCCCGCGCCGAGATCATGCCCCATATCGAGACTGCCCTGTCTGAGGCCGCCGCCGCTGGCATCGCCGCCAAGGCGGTGACGCCCTTCCTGCTCTCGCGCCTGTTCGAGTTGACGGATGGCCGGTCGCTTGTGGCCAACATCGCTCTGGTCCTGTCAAACGCGCGGCTTGCGGCAGCCATCGCCAGCGCGCTTCGCGATCCGGTCTGATGCGTGTTGCCGAATTTCGCGCAATCGCGGTTCCGTGCCATTGCGCAACCCCGATGCGCCCCCTTAGTGTAGTGGCGAAGAGGACAAACGCGCATGACCGAACCGCATTCCCCCCGCCGCGGCTTTCTGGCCACGCTGCGGTCCAGCTTTCTGACCGGGCTGGTCGTCGTCCTGCCAATCGGACTGACGCTGTATTTCGTCGTGGCAGTGATCGGCTGGATCGACGGCTGGATTCTGCCGCTGATCCCATCATACTACCAACCCGACGTGCTGATCCGTCGCCTGATCGGACCGGAATACGAGTTCCCGGTCCGCGGCGTTGGCGTGCTGGTGTTCCTGATCGTCACGATTGCCATCGGCTGGCTTGCCAAGGGCCTGATCGGGCGGTCGGTGATCCGTTCGGGTGAGGACCTCGTCGACCGGATGCCGGTCGTCCGGTCAATCTATGGCGCGATCAAGCAGATTGCCGAGACCTTCTTCAACAAGAAGGAAAAAAGCTTCGACAAGGTGGTGCTGGTCGAATTTCCCGGCCCCGGCTCCTGGGCGCTTGGGTTCCTGTCGACCCGGCCCAAGGGCGAGCTTGCCGAAAAGCTGGAGCATCTGGGCCCCGAGATGTCAGCCGTCTTTGTCGGCCTGACCCCGTTCACCAGCGGCATGCTGTTGTTCGTGCCGACCAAGGACCTGATCTTCATGGACATGGGCATTGACGACGCGGCCAAGCTGATTGTGTCGGGCGGTCTGGTCTATCCTTCGCCAAAAGAACCTATCGTCTGATAACCGGTCACAGCGCCGTCCAGCCGCCATCAACCGAGATCGTGGTGCCGGTCACCTGATCCGCCGAAGCACCGCACAGATAGACCGTGGTGCCGCCGATCTGTTCGACCGTGGCAAACTGGCGCGACGGCTGGCGCAGCAGCATCACCTCGCGGATAACCGTCTCGCGGTCCATGCCGTGGACCTGCATCTGACCGGGGATTTGCGCCTCGACCAGCGGGGTCAGTACATAGCCCGGACAGATCGCGTTGGCGGTTATCCCCTGACCTGCGGTTTCCAGCGCCACGGTCTTGGTCAGGCCGACCACGCCATGCTTGGCGGCGATGTAGGCGGATTTATAGGGGCTGGCGGTCAGCCCGTGGGCCGAGGCGATGTTGACCACCCGGCCCCAACCCTTTGCCCGCATCCCCGGCAGCGCGGCGGCGGTGGTGTGAAAGGCGGAACTGAGGTTGATCGCCAGAATCATGTCCCACTTTTCGGTCGGGAAATCCTCGATCGGGGCGACGAACTGGATGCCGGCGTTGTTGACCAGAATGTCGCAGCCGCCCGCCTTGTCGATCAGCCCCCGACATTCGCCCCCCTTGGACATATCCGCCGCGATATAGCGCGCCGCAACACCGTGGCGGGCACCCAGATCGCCGGCGAGCTCATGGTCCTCCGCGCGGTCGGTGAAGCTGTTCAGAATCACTTCGGCCCCTGCGGCGGCCAGTGCCTCAGCCACGCCTAGCCCGATACCCGAGTTTGATCCGGTGATGATCGCCCGCTTGGCTGTAAGTGTCATGATCGGTCCCTCATGCTGCGTCTGCGTAAAAACATGCCACGCTGCGGCATCCGATGGAAGTCCTGGTGGAAGTGGGCCTGATCAAATGAAAAAAACGCCGGCACAAGGCCGGCGTTAAGTTATTGAGGCAGGTTTCATACAGGCAAGAAACCTATCGAGCAGTCCAACCTATATAGTCGGCTCATCGCCGATGGCCAAGCTAAAAGTTTGAATATCCTCGCAGACCATCATAGTCTTGTCCCAAATGAACCAGACGGACGGGGAGCCCGCAGCAATGATCACCAAACGCCAAAACCACTGGCACGGCCTTGCCGTTGTGCTGGCCCTGACCGTTGGGGGGGCTTCTGCGCAGGCCGAGCCCCAGCATGGCATAGCTATGTATGGCGACCCTGCCCTGCCCCCGGATTTTGTGTCGCTGCCACAAGCGAACCCCGATGCGCCGAAGGGCGGCACCTACCGCTGGGGCGAGTCCGGCAGCTATGACAGCTACAACCCCTATGTCGTCAAAGGCCGCGCCCCGATCGGCATTTCGACCCTCACGGTCGAGACGCTGATGGGCCGCAGTTATGACGAGGCCTTCTCCCTGTATGGGCTTTTGGCCGAATCGATTGACACGGATGAGGGGCGGACCTACGTCGAATTCACCCTGCGCCCCGAGGCCCGATTCTCGGATGGCTCGCCTGTCACGATCGAAGACGTGATGTGGTCGATGGAAACGTTGGGCACCGCTGGCGCTGCACGCTACAATGCTGCATGGGCCAAGATCGCCACGATGGAACAGACCGGCGAGCGGTCGGTCAAGTTCACCTTCAACGTCGAAGACCGCGAACTGCCGCTTATCCTTGGCCTGCGCCCGATCCTGAAAAAGGCCCAATTCGAAGGCAAGGATTTCGCCGAAGCCACGATGGAGGTGCCGGTCGGGTCCGGCCCCTATGTGCTGGCTGACAGCGAAATCGGCGTATTCGCCAGCTACAAGCGCAACCCTGACTGGTGGGGCAAGGATCTGGCCTTCAACAAGGGCCAGTGGAATTTTGACGAAATCCGCTACGAATATTTCGCCAACCCGCAGGCGATCTTCGAGGCGTTCAAGGCCGGTGGGCTTTCGGCCTACCGTGAGGCGAACGTGTCGAAATGGCTGTCGTCCTACGACTTTCCAGCAGTGCAGGCTGGTGACGTGGTCAAGGTTGAAATCCCGCATGGCCGTCCCTCGGGTATCGAAGGGTTTGCCTTCAACACCCGCCGTCCGTTGTTCGCCGACTGGCGCGTGCGTGAGGCGCTGACGCTGGCCTTCAACTTTGAATTCGTGAACCAGACCCTGAATGCGGGCGTCCTGCCGCGCATCCCGTCCTACTTCGGCAACTCGGTCCTTGGCATGGAACCCGGCACCCCCGCTACGGGCCGCGAACTGGAATTGCTGCAGCCGTTTGCCGCCGACCTGCCGCCCGGTGCCATCGAAGGCTACGCACTGCCGGTGTCTGATGGCGAGCAATCCAACCGCGACAACATCCGCAAGGCTGCCGCGTTGCTGGAAGAAGCGGGCTGGATCGTCGGTGACGACGGCATCCTGAAAAACGCTGCGGGTGAAGCCTTTGCCTTTGAAATCCTGCTGGTCACCGGGCAGGACGAAATGGCCTCGGTCGCGGAAATCTACATTCAGGCACTGCAGGCGCTGGGGATTACCGCCACGTTGAACAAGATCGACGATGCGCAATATAAGGAACGCACGACCGCCTATGACTTTGACATGACACACTATATCCGCGGTGTGTCACTGTCGCCTGGCAACGAGCAGCTTCTGTATTGGGGCATGGCTGGCGTGACCGAACCCGGCACCCGCAACTGGATGGGGGTCAATTCCCCGGCGGTCGAGGCGATGATTGCAGCCCTTCTGAAGGCCCCTGACATCACCGAATTCGGCGCCGCGACCCGCGCGCTTGACCGGGTGCTGACCTCGGGGCGCTATGTGATCCCGATCTGGTATGCCGACCGCTCACGTCTGGCCCATTCATCCGATCTGCATTATCCAGATCACCTGCCGGTCTATGGCGACTGGACCGGCTTTCTGCCCGATACCTGGTGGCAGGCCTCTAACTGATGACAAAGGCGACACGCATGACCAAACCGATCCTGATCCTGATCACCCTGCTGGCGCTGGCTGGCTGCAACACGATTGCCGGCGTCGGCGAGGACGTGTCGGGCGGTGCCCGCAAGGTGCAGGACTGGCTTTGAATAAGGTGGGTCAGGCCTGACGCTCAGGTCCTGACCCACGTTTCCGGCACCCGGATCACGGTGACCGAGCAATGGGCCTCGGCCACCACCTGCGCCGAGACTGACCCAAGATAGCGCCGCGTGGTCGAATGCCCGCGCGCGCCCATCACGATCTGGTCGACATGGTTTGTCTTGGCATGGTCGATGATCGCCCGACCCGGGTCCGGGCCTTCCAGCACGGTATAGGTCAGCCGATGGTCTGGCAGCTTGATCCCGTCGGCCCAGGCCTTAAGCTGCACCAACCGCATCACATGCAGGTTGTTGCCCTGATTATCAGTGCCCTGATCAATCCCGATCCGCGCTGTTTTGATCACGTTGACGCAGGCAATCCGCGCATCGGGTTCGATCATCAGCATCCGGGTCACCGCCCGGCGCAGAGCCTCGGCCAAAGGCTCGCCTTCGGGGGACAGGTCAACCGCGACCACGATCACCGGCACCAGCGCCAGTTGCGCGGCGACCGAGTTTGGGGTCGAGAACCGCCGGATCTTTCGCATCACCCGCCAGCGGTCAAAGACCGTCAGCCAACTGTCGCGCCTCAGCTTGTGCGCGCGAGCGGTCAGCGTCACTTGCCCCGGGTGGCCAAGGTCGAACGCCATCTGCGCCGCTGATTGATAGCGCCGCATCGGATCGACCGACAGCGCCCGCAGGATAATTTCCTGCAACCATTCAGGGATTTCGCGGCGAATCGCGCGCGGCGGTTCAGGATCACGCCACAGCCTCTTGCGCACCTCCCGCAGGGTTTTGGGGTTGCCCCATGGGGTGCGCCCGGTCGCCAGACCATACAGCATCACCCCCAGAGCGAACAGGTCGGACCGCAGATCATCACGGCAGCGCAGATATTGTTCTGGTGCGATATAGGGATAGGTTCCCATCGGAATTGCGAACTCTTCGGCCAGCAGGTCGGGCAACCGGTCATGGCGCGACAGGCCGAAATCGACCATCACCATCTCGCCCGACTTACGCTGCAGGAAGTTTTCCGGCTTCAGGTCAAGGTGAATGACCTGCTGGCGGTGCAGGTCTGCGACCGCAGCCACCATCCGCGCGGCGACCTCCAACACGTCAGACAGAGGCAAAGGTGCGGTCTGGAACAGGGGCAAAAAGCAGCCGCCATCGATCTCTTCGCTGACGATATAGGGCATCACCTCAAAACCACCGATGCCAATCACGCGCGGCACATGCGGGCCGGTCAGGCGGGTTGAAATCATCTGCTCGACCTCGAATCCCACAATCGTCGGGCCGTCATAGCCGTCGAGGATCGTTGGCACCTTCATCACCATGCGTAAGGCGTGGTCTGGATGCGTCACCTCCCAGATCGTCGCAAACCCACCGGTGTGCAGCTTTTCGCCCAAGGTGAAGCCGTCAATTTCAAGGCCGGGGTGCGGACGCATGGGCATGGCTCAGGTTCCTTTCAACAGGCGGATCGCCAGCGCTTCGGGCAGGCCCGCGGCCCGGACCCGGGCGGCGGCGGCGGCGGTATCATAGGGGGTGCGGCGGAAGGTCAGTTCCTGCCGGTCGGTATCGACCAGCGCCCAGGCGGCCTGTGCCACGCCGTCGCGTGGCTGGCCGACCGACCCCACCACCGCCAGCCAGCGGCGGCTGGCAATCAGCGGGATCGGCAGGCCGGGGCGGAAGGCTTGTTCCCGCACCACCCCGCCGATGTCGCTGCTTGCCAAAAGCGGCACATGCACATGTCCGCACAGGATCAGCCGCGCCTTGGTGGCCCGGAACGATGGTGCGGCTTTGGTGTCAGACGTGACATAGGACCAAGCCGCCGGATCATTGGCCGAGGCATGGACGTAAAGGATATCGCCTTCGAGCGCCTCCAAAGGCAGAGAGGCCAGAAAGCCGATCTGGTCGCCACCAAGCCGCGCGCGAGTCCAGTCGATTGCGGTGCGGGCCAGATGGGACATCGCTTCAGGGGCGACAGCGGCGGCGTGGTCATGGTTGCCGCGCACCGCAATCGCACCGTTGGCCGCCAATTCCTGCACCCGGTCACAGCACCATTCGGGGTCCGCGCCATAGCCGACGATGTCGCCCAGCACCGCGATCTTGTCGATGGTATGACCTTGCAGGTCGGTCAGGACCGCCTGAAAAGCCTCACGGTTACCGTGGATATCCGTCATAACCGCAATGCGCATAAGGTCCCAATCTTGTCGGTTGCAGTGTCACAGTAGCAAGCCGCCGCCGCCTGATCCATGCGCCAGATCAAACAGATTTGCGCTTGCCCCCGGTCCATGACCAAGGCAAACCGCACACTGAACCCAAGATCTTGCGACAAAAGGATGGGACATGATCCGTCTTGATATCTTCTCGGACCCGGTGTGCCCGTGGTGCTATGTCGGCAAGGCCAACCTTGACCGGGCGCTGGCCGATTACCCCGACCATCCTTTTGCCATCCAGTGGCACCCGTTCCAACTGAATCCCGAAATGCCGCCCGAGGGTGTCGACAAGCGCGCCTATCTTGAGGCCAAGCTTGGCGGCAAGGCCCGGGTTGACGCCATCCACGAACGCCTGCGCGAAGTGGCCCGCGCGGCTGGGGTCGACATGAACCCCGACAAGCCGCAACGGATGCCGAACACGCTGGACGCGCACCGGCTGATCCACTGGGCCGGGATCGAAAGCCTGCAGGCCCAGGTCGTCAACGCCCTGATGCGCGCCTATTGGGCCGAAGGGCGCGACATCGGCGACCCCGAAACCCTTGCCGACATTGCAGGCGAAAACGGCATGGACCGCGATGCAATCTTGCAGCTTTTGGCCAGCGACGCGGACGCCGAGGATATCCTTGCCCGCGACGCCGATGCCCGGGCCAAAGGGGTCAATTCCGTCCCGACCTTTCTTGTGGCCCAGCAATATGTCGTCAGCGGCGCCCAACCGCCCGAGGTCTGGGACAAGGTCATCGCCGAACTGACCGGCCACCCGGACGCCGACGCGTGACCGACACCCGTCTGTCGCAGACTGAATTCGTCGCCTTGATGGCGATGCTGCTGGCAACCGTGGCAATTTCGATCGACGCAATGTTGCCGGCCCTGCCCGAGATTGCCGCGACCCTGTCGCCCGCTGCCCCGAATGCAGTACAACTGGTGGTGACCAGTTTCGTGCTGGGCATGGGGATCGGCACTTTGTTCACCGGCCCCTTGTCCGACGCTTTCGGTCGCAAGCGGGTGATCCTTTTCGGCTCGGCACTGTATGCGCTTGCGGCCTTGGCGTGCGTCTTTGCTCCCTCGCTGGAGCTTTTGCTGGCCGCACGTCTGGTGATGGGGATCGGCGCCGCCGCCCCGCGTACCGTTTCGGTGGCCATCGTCCGCGACATGTTCTCGGGCCGCGAGATGGCGCGGGTCCTTAGTTTCATGATGATGATCTTTACCATCGTCCCTGCCGCCGCCCCCTTGATGGGGGTCGGACTGATAGCGCTTGGCGGCTGGCGGTCGATCTTTCTGGCCTATGTCGCCTTTGCCGGGCTGACCATGCTTTGGCTGGCCCTGCGCCAGCCGGAAACGCTTCCCGCCGCCCGCCGCCGTCCGCTGCATGCCTCCGATCTGCTCCGCGCGGCGCGTGAGGTCTTGGGTCACCGCGTCGTGGTGGTGTCTCTGGTGCTGCAGGCCCTGACACTGGGGGCGCTGTTCGCCACCCTGTCGTCAATCCAGGGCATCTTTCAGATGCAGTTCGACCGGGCCGACAGCTTCCCCTTGTGGTTTGCGCTGATTGCCGTCGCTTCGATGTCGGGAAGCCTTTTGAACAGTCGCATCGTGATGACCCTCGGCATGCGCCGGGTGATCGTGGCCGCCCACGGCACACAACTGGGGTTGACGGTCCTGACGCTGGGGCTGCATTCGGTGGGTGTCCTGCCGCCGGACGTCGAATTTGCGCTGCATATCCTGTGGATGGTCGGGCTTTTCGCGATGATGAGCCTGACGATGGGCAACCTCAGCGCGCTGGCGATGGAGCCGGTCGGCCATGTCGCAGGTCTTGCCGCGTCGGTCATCCTGTCTCTGGCGACGGTTGGCGCGGTGATTGTGGCGGTGCCGGTGGGTCAGGCGTTCGCCGGCACTTCGGGGCCGGTGCTTGCCGGTGTGGCGGTGCTGCTTGGTCTGGCGTTGCTGGGTGGCCGCTTCGGGCTGGGCCGCATTTAAGGCTTTCGCGCGGCTTTAACCACCTCGGCCAGATCGCGGGCGATGTTGAAGGCGCCTTTGATCCGGTCGGCTTCGGTTTTCATTTCGCCTTGCAACACGATCTTGTTGCCGCTGACGCGCGCCGCTGGTCCTTGCGCCTTGATGAAATCGACCAGTCCTGCCGGATTGGCGAACTTGTCGTTGTGAAACTGGATGGTCGCCCCTTTGGGCCCGGCATCCAGACGGCTGATCCCGGCGCGTTTACACATCGCCTTGATCCGAACGATCAGCATCAGGGTGTTGACCTCTTTCGGCAGCGAGCCAAAGCGGTCGATCAACTCGGCGGCAAAGCCCTCAAGCTCGACCTTGGTGCCAAGACTGGACAGCCTGCGATAGAGGCCCAGCCGGATATCCAGATCGGGGATATAGCTTTCGGGGATCATCACCGGAACGCCAAGGTTCAACTGCGGGCTCCAGCCGTCATCGATGCTGGTCAGGCCCTGCAACTCACCCGATCTGATCTTGGCAATCGTCTCTTCCAGCATCTGTTGGTAAAGCTCGTAGCCGACTTCCTTGACTTGGCCGGACTGTTCCTCGCCCAGAAGGTTGCCCGCGCCGCGCAGGTCAAGGTCATGGCTGGCAAGGTTGAAGCCGGCCCCCAGCGCGTCCAGATTGCCCAGCAACCGCAACCGCTTGGTCGCCTGCGGTGTAAGGGGCGCGCGGGGTTTGGTGGTCAGGTAGCAATAGGCGCGGGTCTTCGATCGTCCCACCCTGCCCCGGATCTGGTACAGTTGCGACAGGCCGAACATGTCGGCGCGGTGGACGATCATCGTGTTCGCCGTCGGGATATCAAGGCCGGATTCAACGATAGAGGTTGCGACCAGCACATCCTGCTTGCCGTCGTAGAACTGGTTCATCCGATCATCCAGATCGCCCGCCGCTAGCTGGCCGTGGGCGATGACATAGCTGGCTTCGGGAACATGGGTGCGCAGGAAATCCTCGACTTCGGGCAGGTCACTGATACGGGGCACGACGTAAAATGTCTGCCCGCCACGGAACCGTTCGCGCAAGATCGCCTCGCGGATGGTGATGGTGTCAAACTCAGCGACATAGGTGCGGATCGCCAGCCGGTCGACCGGGGGCGTGGCGATGATGGAAAGGTCACGCACGCCAGTAAGCGACAATTGCAGTGTGCGGGGAATGGGCGTCGCGGTCAGGGTCAGGACGTGAACCTCGGACCGCATTTCCTTAAGGCGTTCCTTGTGGGTGACGCCAAAGTGCTGCTCCTCGTCGATGACCAGCAGGCCCAGCTTCTTGATGCTGACCGACTTGGCAAGCAGCGCATGGGTGCCGATGACGATATCGACGCTTCCATCTGCCATGGCTGCACGGGTGGCGTTCGCATCCTTTGTGCTAACAAAGCGCGACAAGGGTCTGATGGATATTGGAAATCCGCGAAATCGTTCGACAAAGCTGCGGTAGTGTTGTCGGGCCAGCAAGGTCGTCGGACAGACCACCGCGACCTGCATCCCCGACAAGGCCGCCACGAAGGCCGCGCGCATCGCGACTTCGGTTTTGCCAAAGCCCACGTCGCCGACGATCAGCCGGTCCATGGGCGAACCTTTTTCCAGATCGGCCGTCACATCGGCAATCGCGGCCAGCTGGTCGTCGGTTTCCTGATAGGGGAAGCGGGCCGCAAACGCCTCCCAGATCGAATGCGGCGCCTCCAGCACCGGAGCGTGGCGGAGCGCGCGTTCGGCCGCGACCCGCATCAACCGGTCGGCGATTTCCTTGATACGCTCTTTCAGCTTGGCCTTCTTGGCCTGCCATGCGCCACCGCCCAGACGGTCCAGAAGGCCCTCTTCATGGCCGTAACGCGACAGAAGTTCGATATTCTCGACCGGCAGGTAAAGCTTTGCGTTTTCAGCATATTCCAGCATGACACACGCATGGGGGGCACCCAGCGCGGTGATCGTCTCGATCCCCAGATAGCGGCCCACGCCATGTTCGACATGCACCACCAGATCGCCGGGGCTTAGAGTATCCACCTCGCGCAGGAAGTTGTCGGCCTTGCGCTTGCGGCGGGGTTTGGCGACCAGCCGGTCGCCCAACACGTCCTGTTCGGAAATGACCGCAAGGCCGGGGGCGACAAACCCGGCCTCCAACGGCCAGATCAGCAGGAACAACCCGCCCTTGCCTTCGGGCACCTCGCGGAAATCAGAAACCTCGCGCACGCCGGTCAGGCCATTGTCGGACAAAAGCCCTTTCAGCCGTTCGCGCGCACCTTCGGACCATGAGGCGATGACAACCTGTGATTGCTGCGAAATAACTTTAACATGATCAGCCAAGGCACCGAAAAGGTTTATCTTTTCCTGCTGGCGTTCCGGCGCGAAACTGCGCCCGGCCCGCGCGCCGGCATCCAGCACCCCCGGCCCCGGACTTTGCGGCAACGGCGAAAGCTGCACCACGCGCTGGCCTGCAACCGCCGCCTCCCAGGCCGCATCGTCAAGGTATAGGTCCGCAGCCGGCACCGGCTTGTAGACCGTATCAAGGCGACCCTTTGCGCCCATCGCCTCGTGCCGTGCATCATAGCTGTCGTCGATCCCCTCCCACCGCGACAGGCGGGCGGCGGTGACCTGATCGTCCAGCACGACGCTTGCTGCGGGAAGATAGTCGAAAATCGTCTCTAGCTGGGCATGGAAGAACGGCAGCCAATGCTCCATCCCCTGATGCTTGCGACCGGCACTTACCGCCTCATACAAGGGGTCGTCAGTGCCCGCCGCACCGAACGCGATGCGATAGTTCTGCCGGAACCGGGCAATCGCCGCCTCGTCCAGAATGATTTCCGACACCGCCGAGAATTCGACCCGTTTCAATTTCTCTATGGTGCGCTGGGTTTCGGGATCGAACCGCCGCGCGCCGTCCAGCACGTCGCCGAAGAAATCCAGCCGGATCGGACCACCCGGCCCTGGCGGAAAGATGTCGACGATGCCGCCGCGCAGGGCGTAGTCGCCGGGCTCGGCCACGGTCGACACCGGCGAAAACCCCATGCGGACCAGAAAGCCCTTCAGCCGCACCTCGTCCACCCGCTCGCCGACCATGGCGCCGAATGACGCGGTGCGCACCACGTCGCGCGCCGGAATGCGTTGGGTCGCGGCGTTCAGCGTGGTGACCAGCACGAAGGGGGCTGCCAGCCCGTCAACCAGCACCGACAATGTCGCCATCCGCCGGGCCGAGATGTCGGGGTTCGGGCTGACCCGGTCGTAAGGCAAGCAATCCCAGGCCGGGAAATCCAGCACCACCACATCCGGCGCGGTGACGGCCAGCGCCGCGCGCATCGCCTCGGCCCGCTTGTCGTCGCGGGCTATGTGGATGACGGAATGGCCACGTGCAAGCTCACGCAGCAGGATGCGCGCGTCAAAGCCTTCGGGCGCACCGCCCATGATGATGCGTTCAGCAGTCATTCGCGCTCAGGATCAGTTCAAGACTGAAGTATTGAAGTTCATCCAGGTGCCATACAGCGCCGTCACGGTCACCGCCAGCATGCCAATAATCTGAGTGACCCGGCGATGCCATATCAGTTGACGATAAAGGGCTTCGCCGCTGTAGTTTCCGGCAGCAATCCACCGCGAAACCTTGACGCTGCGCCATATCACAACCGACATCGGAGCGATCAGCAGGAAGACCGCCTGCGCAAACTCGACCTGATAAAAGAACCCGAGAATGGCCAGAAATGTCAGCCAGAAAGCGCCCATTCCGACGATCACATAAAGTGAGTGATCAATGACATTCAGGAGGCGATTGACGTTCACCCGGACCAGGTCTGAAAGGTCGACCTCCGACTGACCACCTTCGCGGCGGGCGCGGTGGATCATGTCGTGTGGCACACCAATCACCCAATGGCTGGCCGAAGACCACAGAACGGAAAGTGCGATCCAAAACCACAGGTTGGAAAAAGACCGCATGTCGATCGTTTCAAAGAGAATATCAATCAGGTCCACGGCGGCGAATTTCCTTTCAACTGCAATCGGCCTGCCCATTCGCTTACGGGGCCTCTTGAGGCGCATCCCTTTCCATGGCAGGCAAGGCGTCAGCCTGCAAGTCTCTGCTTGCCCGGCTGTCTCAGACGTGACCGCCCAGAAAGACTTCCAGAACCGACCGCCAGAGAGGTGTGCAATGCAACCCGTTCCAGCCCCGTATCCGCACGGGCGTCCGCGCCGAACCCGCCGGACGGCCGCCCTGCGCGCGCTGACGCAAGAGGTATCGTTGTCGGCGGGCGACCTGATATGGCCGATCTTTCTGCGCGAAGGCACCAACCTGCGCGAGCCTATCGCGTCCATGCCCGGGGTTGACCGGCTGTCGCTGGACCTGGTGGTCGAGGCGGCAAAGATGGCGCAGGGTCTGGGGATTCCGGCGATCTGCTTGTTCCCCTATACCGACCCCGCACTGAAGACCGAAGACTGCCGCGAGGCGTGGAACCCCGAAAACCTGACCAACCGCGCCATTCGCGCAATCAAGGCCGCGGTGCCGGATATCGCGGTGATGACCGATGTCGCGCTGGACCCCTATAATTCGCTGGGTCATGACGGGCTGGTGCAGGGTGGGGTGATCCTGAACGACGAAAGTGTGGCGGCACTGGTCCGCATGGCGCTGGTGCAGGCCGAGGCGGGGGCCGACATTCTGGGGCCGTCCGACATGATGGATGGCCGGATCGGTGCGATCCGCGCGGCGCTGGAAAAGGCGGGCCACAAGGACGTGGCGATCCTGTCCTATGCCGCGAAATATGCGTCCGCCTTTTACGGCCCGTTCCGCGATGCGGTTGGCGCGTCGGGGGCACTGAAGGGTGACAAGAAAACCTACCAGATGAACCCGGCCAACAGTGACGAGGCGCTTCGCATGGTCGCCCGCGATCTGGTCGAAGGGGCCGACATGGTGATGATCAAACCGGGAATGCTCTATCTGGACATCTGCCGCCGGGTAAAGGACGCCTTTGGCGCGCCGACCTTCGCCTATCAGGTGTCGGGCGAATACGCGATGATCAAGGGCGCAGCGCTGCAAGGCTGGATCGACGGCGACAAGGCGATGATGGAAAGCCTGCTAGCCTTCAAACGCGCCGGATGTGACGGGATCCTGACCTACTTTGCACCACAAGCGGCCCGGCTGTTGCAAGGTCACAAGACCTGACCCTGCACGGTTGTCGTCAGGTCGGTCAGTGAGAACGGCTTGGGCAGGAAGACCGAATTCGGAATGCCAGCCTGTCCGTTGTTCAGCACGTCTTCGGCATAGCCTGACACAAAGACCACGCGCACCTGCGGGCGGTCGAGCAAGGCTTCGCGGACCCAGGTCGGGCCATCCATGCCCGGCATCATCACATCGGTGACAAAGACGTCGACCTCAAGCGAGGAATCCTCCAGCACCTTCAGCGCCTCCTCGCCGTTTGCAGCCTCCAGCACGGTATAGCCGCACAGCCGCAGCGCCCGCCCGGCAAAGGCGCGCACCGGAGCCTCATCCTCGACCAGAAGCACCACGCCTGCCCCTTGTCGCACCGATTTGCGCCGGGCCGGAGGTGGCGCTTCGACCGGCACCTCCCCGTCGAAAGTCGGGAAAAACAGGGTGAAGACTGTGCCCTTGCCCACAGTCGAATCTGCAAAGATAAAGCCGCCTGATTGTTTGATGATGCCGTAAGCCATCGACAGCCCCAGCCCCGTCCCCTCGCCCACGCCCTTGGTGGTGAAAAACGGCTCGAATATCCTTTCTAGATTCTCCGGCGCGATTCCGGTGCCTTCGTCGCGGACCCGGATCACCGAGTAGTCCCCCGCGGGCACCAGCGCCCGGTCGCGGCGAAGGTCAGCCAAAAGGGTGACAGGTTCGGTCTCAATCACGATATTGCCGCCATCCGGCAGCGCATCGCGCGAGTTGACCACCAGATTGATCAGCACCTGCTCCAACTGCCGCCGATCTGCGCGGATCGGGGACAGGGGCCGTCTGGCCCCTTGCCCCAGATGCGCAAGGCTAAGACCGACCTTTTCGACCACCAGCCGGTTCAGCAGATGGGTCAAGTCCGACAGGACCTCTTCCAGATCCAGTCTTTCGGGTTTCAAAGTCTGCTTGCGCGAAAACGCCAGCAGTTGCCCTACCAGTGAGGCCGCCCGATTGGCGTTCTGCCGGATCTGTTCCAGATCGCCAAAATCCTGATCCTCTTGCGCGTGGCGCATCAGCAAAAGATCGCAATGCCCGGAAATAGCGGTCAGCAGATTATTGAAATCATGTGCAATTCCACCCGCAAGCTGGCCGATGGCCTGCATTTTCTGGCTTTGGGCGAACTGCGCTTCCAGCGTTTTCAACTGCGTTGCATCGTTCAGGACCGCAAGGACAAGCGTGCGACCGGCGTCATTGAACCTTTGCAGGGTGATTTGCACAAAGGTCTCATCCGGGATGGTCCTGGACCGCAGAACCTCGGTCCCGCCGGGCAGACGTCCGGCGACCACGTCGGCCAGCCAATCCGATACCGGGCGGCCAAGCCCGTCAAACAGGTCGTGAAACATCAACGACCGCAACTCTCCTTGCAGCATCAGGTCGCGGGCAAAGCGGTTGGCAGATCGCAAGACCCCGTCACGACCAAAGGTCATCATGGCGACCGGAACCTCTTCCAGATCGGCGCCGCCGGTGTCTGATGCAGGTCGCTCGGGCAGCGTCCGCTCGGGCATGGGGTCATCCGGCAACGAGGACGGCAAACGGAAATCCTCGATCCGCCACAAGTAGCGCTCGGCCCCCTGGCGCTGCACCGAACGCTGCACCGAAAGCCGCAGCATGCCGTTGTGAACCGCCGTGTCATGGCGGGCAAAGCCATCCGCGGCAGCCTGAGTCTGCAGCCGCATCAGCAAGGGGCCGGGGTCCAGCACCGAACGGGTCAGCCCCTCCAGCATAGTGCGGGCATCGGAACCAAAGCGCGCTTCGGCGGCGGGATTGCGCAGGATCAAATGGCCCTGCGGGTCGGTCGACAGCCAAGCCGCCGGATCATCGGCCAGAAGTTCGAAAACCCGCCTCTCGTCGCGTTGGGGGTTGCTTGGGTCCAGAAGGGTCAGAAACCGGACCACCAATGCTGCAAAGGTCAGTGAAAGCCCGGTGAGGCCAGCCACCGGTCCCAGCGAGAACCAGCCAAGGGTAGCAGAGGTGACCAGACCAATGCCGATCCCGGCAAGGATCAGACTGCCGGACCGGGGCCATTGCCCCCGCCGCGCCAGCGATGTCAGACCCAGATCCGGCAAGGCGCACCCGTCATTTCCCTGCCCCACCTTCGCGGTGAAAGGGTTAACCGATGCTTAACCGGGATGCGTATGCGCGCAAAGGTTGTTCTTTCAGGCCCCGCTTCGCCGCAAAAGAGCAAGGAAGAACCCGTCGCCGCCCGTCAGGGGGGTCAGGGACAGGCTGCTTTCGGGCACCCAGCCGGAATGGTCGGCCTGAAACCGGGCAATCTGGTCGCGGTTCTCCGCGTCCAGCATCGAACAGGTGACATAGGCCAGCCAGCCCCCTTCCCGGACCATCGGCGCGACCCGGTCCAGAATCTCGGCTTGCGTGGCGATGACGGAATACAGCTTTTCCGGTGTCAGCAACCACTTGCCCTCAGGGTCACGCCGCCAGCTTCCCGATCCCGAACAGGGCGCGTCAACCAGCACCAGATCATAGGGAGCCTGCGCCTGCGGTGCGGAGGTCTGCGTCACCCGAACCCCGGCTCGGTCGGCGCGGGGACCAAGGTCTGCCATCCGGCGCGGCGCTGCGTCATGGGCGAAAAGCACCAGCCGCGCCCGCGCCGCCATGGCCAAAGTCTTGCCCCCGCCCCCGGCGCAATAATCAAGCACCCGCATGCCATCGGTCAGGGGCAAAGCCTGGGTCACCTGCTGCGATGCAAGGTCCTGCAATTCCACCAGCCCCCCGGCATAGGCCTTGCAGCCCTTGATCTTGCGCGCCCCGCGTTGCACCTCCAAGGCAAGATCGGAACCCGTCACTGCCTGCGTCGTGATCCCTTCAGCCTCCAGCGCCTGGATCGCCCCATGGCGTGAGGTCTTGCCCGGATTGACCCGCAGATAGACCGGCGCGCGGGCAGCCATCGCGGCCATCACCGGCTTGAAGTTCTCTCCCAGACTTGCCCGCATTGGAGCTTGCAACCAGTCGGGAAGGTTCAGCGTCTCCCCCTCGGTTGGCGCGCGCCCGGCGTCTGTGACAGGATCGGGCGGCACAGGCGCGTGGGGGCCGCCGGTAAAGTGGTCCCGCGCAGGGTCATCGAACATGGCCCGCGCATAGCCCAGCACCAGCCCGCGCCCGGTCAGCCCGCCACCAAGCGCGGCAAAGCTGGCCCGGCTGCGCAGGCAGTCAAAGACGATGTCGCGCAGTTCGGCCCGGTCGGTCGACCCGGCATAGCGCGCAGACCTCGCCCAGTTGGTCAGGACCTGTTCAACCGGAGACCCGGCAAGCACCCGGTCCAGCACCTCGATTGCCGCCGACATGCGGGCTGCGGGGGTCATGACCGCGATTGTCCCATCACAAGACCGTCAGCCAACGCGGTAATTCGGGCTTTCGCGGGTGATCTGAACGTCATGGACATGACTTTCCTTCAACCCGGCCCCGGTGATCTTCACGAACTGACAGTTGTTGCGCATCTCGGCGATGGTGGCGTTGCCGGTATAGCCCATGGCCGCCCGCAAGCCGCCGATCATCTGGTGGATGACCGCCGCCGCCGAACCCTTGTAGGGCACCTGCCCCTCGATCCCTTCGGGCACCAGTTTGTCGCTGGCGGCATCCTTCTGAAAATACCGGTCCGCCGACCCGCGCGCCATGGCCCCAAGCGACCCCATGCCCCGGTAGGCCTTGTAGCTGCGGCCGTTCCACAAGATCAGCTCGCCCGGAGATTCGTCGGTCCCGGCAATGGCCGATCCGACCATGGCGCAAGAGGCCCCCGCCGCGATGGCCTTGGCGAAATCGCCGGAATACTTGATGCCACCGTCGGCGATGATCGGCACATCACCTGCCGCACGGCTGGCGTCCATGATCGCGGTCAGTTGCGGCACACCCACACCCGCCACGATCCGCGTCGTGCAGATCGACCCCGGACCGATGCCGACCTTGACCGCATCCGCCCCGGCCCCGATCAGCGCACGCGTCGCCTCGGCCGTGGCCACGTTGCCGGCAATCACCTGCACGGTGTTCGACAGCCGCTTGATCCGTTCGACCGCGATGGCCACGCTTTCGGAATGGCCATGTGCGGTGTCGATCACCACCAGATCAACGCCCGCGTCGATCAGCGCCTGACTGCGCTCGTATCCCGCATCGCCGACCGTGGTCGCTGCTGCCACCCGCAACCGGCCAAGCTCGTCCTTGCAGGCCTGCGGGTTCAAGACCGACTGCTCGGTATCCTTCAGCGTCAAAAGCCCGGTCAGCTTGCCGGTGCCATCGGTCACCAAAAGCTTTTCGATCCGCCGCGCCTTCATCAGGCTGATCGCCTGCGCCCGGTCCACCGGTTCGCGCAGGATCGCCAGATTGTCCGAAGACATCATCACCCGGACCGGAGTCTTGTCGTCGCTGGCAAAACGCATGTCGCGGTTGGTGACGATGCCGACGACGCGGCCGATCTCGTCCACCACAGGGAATCCGGTGATCGAATAGCGCTCCATCAGCAGTTTGGCATCAGCAAGGGTCTGGTCGGGCGTCAGGGTGATCGGCTGATAGACCACGCCGGACTCGAACCGCTTGACCCGCCGGACCTCGCGCGCCTGCGCCTCAAGGTCCAGATTGCGATGGATCACCCCGATGCCGCCGGCCTGCGCCATGGCAATCGCCATGCGGCCTTCGGTCACCGTGTCCATCGCGCTGGACAATAGCGGGATGTTCATCCGCACCGCCTTGGTCACAAAGGTTGATGTGTCGGCCTGCGACGGAAGAACGCTGGATGCGGCGGGCACCAAAAGCACGTCGTCAAAGGTAAAAGCCTCACGAATCTCCATGGGAATTCCCTCCGGGAGTGGCGTCGTTTGGCGGTTCCCCTTTTCATGGGGCGGTGGGTTATGCAAGCGCAAACTGGGCTGAACCGGGGCAGGCAAAAACCACCCTTGCAGCCCCGCGCCCGGCATGCAGACTGCCGGGCATTCAAGGAGAGCCGCCCGATGCGCGTCGCGATTGTCGAAAACACCAAGGTTACCCATCACGGACAAGTCGGCGTGGCATTGCATGAGGCCGCCGCCGTGATCGACCTTTACAAGCCGTGGTCGGGCCAGCCCCTGCCCGTGACGGTCGACGCCGATGCGCTGGTGGTCTTTGGCGGCGAGCAAGCGGCGACCGATGACGACATCCATCCCTACCTGCCCGACCTTGCCCGGCTGATGGCCGCCTACACGGATGCCAATCTTCCGGTGCTTGGCATCTGCCTTGGCGCGCAACTGCTTGCCCGCGCCTTCGGGGCGGAAAACCACCTTGGAACCGCGCCGGAATTTGGCTGGGTCGATGTCTCCCTTACCGAGGCCGGTCGCGCCGACCCGGTTCTGTCCGTGCTGCCCGAGCGCTTTCCGATCTTTCAGTGGCATTCGGACACCTTTACCCTACCCGCAGGCGCCATCCTCCTTGCTGGCACCAAGACTGCGCAAAATCAGGCGTTCCGCATTGGCCGCGCCACCTATGGCACCCAGTTTCACTTCGAAGCCAGCCGCGCCGTGGTTGCTGACTGGCTGCACCGCTTTCCCGAAAACATAGCTAAAGCCGCCCCGGAATTTCCAGCCCTGCACACAGATCACGCCGCAACCCGTGGCGCAGCCGCTGACCGCCATGGTCTTGCCCTGGCCCGGGCCTGGGTCACGCTGATCTAAGCTTCCCAGGCCTCCTCTTGGCAAAAATACTCATCTTTCTTGCTGCCAGCCGGGGACAACGTCGTCAGATATCACGCCACAGCCGCGTTCGTCTTGGTGGCCAACTGCCCCCCGGCCCAAAGCTTCAGCACCTTGAACGCCAGAGCCGGCACGACCAACACCGCCGCAGCCAGAAGTGCGATGCCCGCCCAGGCCAGCAGGCCGCCCTGACCAAGCAAGGCGGTCGCAGCGGCGGTCAGCGGAAAGGTAAAGGCCCCCCATAGCGCCGAGAACCCTGCCGCCGTGATCCAGCGCAACCCGGCGCCAAGCGCAACAAGGATCAGCACCATGGCCACCTGAAAGACCATGGCAAACCCGCCCATATCCAGACCCGTCGCCACAATGGAAAACAGGGCCGCAGGGGCCAGATGGATCACCAGCATCGGCCGCAAGGGTGCTGGCGGGATGCGCTGCCAAAGCTGCCGCCCGCTTAAGGACCAGATCGCCACGGCCAGCGGCAGGGTGATCCAGAACAGCGCCTGCGCCAGCCCGCCCTGCCCCAGTGCAAGCGCCGCCGGGGCGGCGACGATGAAGCCGACGAAGTTCAGATGCATGCCGGGGTTCACTACCCGCGCCTCGGCTGGCAGGGTGGCCAGCACCCGCAGCGTCAAAAGCGCCAGCACGCCATGCGCCAGAAGCGACGCCAACAGCAGCACCATCGCCAGCCGCGCTGCATAAGGCACCAGAAGGGCGGCAGAGGTCATCCCCCCCATGCTTGCCGCTGCCAGCCCCGCGCGGGACGGCAAGACCTTCATATCCTCAAGGATCACCCCTGGTCGACGGCGCAGCTTCAGCCCATAGGCCAAAACCCCGAACGTCCAAAGTGCCACCGCGACGCCTGCGGCCAGATCGGAAGGGGCGGTGGGAAGGTTCAGCCATGACATACCGGCCCGCAAACCGATGGCCAGACCGCACAGGCCCAGCAGGACCGGAAAGATGGCCGGCGGCGTGGCGGCAAAGGCAGGTGTCCGCCTGGGCGGAAACTCTGGCGGCGGATAGCGTTTGGGCCTTGGTTCGGCTGTCATGCTTTTCTCCTTGAACCGTGCGCCTGACTGTCGCCTGCGGCGATCAAGGTCAAGCAATGCAGAACCTCAACGCGCAAGGCATTGATCTTGCTCAAACCGAAATCCTGTTCGGTCCGAAAAGACTATGCCTCGGCCTTTGGCCAAAGCACCGGAAACCAGTCCTCGCGCAGGCGCTGGCCCGGCATCATGTCATGTCCGGGATAGGGTGGCGAGGTCGGCCCGGGCCGTTCGACATAGCGCGCATCATCGCCGACCAGCCGCAAGGAGAACGCCCGCCGCCGGTTCGTTGTCGTGTTGCCGCGCGCGCCGTGCAGGGTACGGAAGTTGAAGGCGACGGCATCGCCCGGCTCCATCTCCCATTCCATGATCTTCATCCCCTCAGCCTCGGGATCGGGCACCGGCATATAATCGTCCTTGCCGGGATAGAAGTTCGTCTCGGACATCCAGCGGGTTGGCAGCACGTCCTTTTCCCACAGATGCGAGCCTGCAACACAGCGCAACGCCGCTTCGCGCACCGGGTCCAGTGGCGACCAGAAGCTGACGGTCTGGCGGCCTTCGACAAAGTAGTAAGGCCCGTCGGTATGCCAGGGCGTCGGCTTGGTGGTGCCGGGCTCCTTGACCAGCACATGGTCGTGGAACATCTGAACACGATCCGATTGCATTAGTCCTGCCGCCACCTCGGCCACGGGCGATTGCCGGATCACCGCGCCAAATTCAGGGATACGGGTCCAGTTGCAGTAGTCGTCGAAGAAGTACCCCGGCTCGCCCGGCTTCAGCGTCGCCATCTGGTGCGTCGGGTCTGCCATGTTGCGGGCCACCCCGGCGCGCAGCATGTCGACCCAGTCGGCCCAAAGACCCTTGACCAGCACCACGCCGTCGCGCTGGTAAGCCTGGACCATTTCCTCTGTCACCGTGACCATCGCCGCCCCTTTCGTTTTGCCCCACCCTGCCCCGCCTTGCAGGTCACGGCAAGACCAGCAACGTCGGTCCAAGCGCCCGCAGCGCCGCCCCGGTGCCCAGCTTGAACGCGGCAAGGCCCGGGGCCTGTTCGCTGTCGATCGTGCCAAGGTCCAGCCAGCGCACGCCCTCAGTCGCCAAAGCCTCGGCGGCGCGGGTCAGCATCAGGGCATGCACCCCCGCCGCACGGGCAAAGTCGGACCCCCAGGCGAGATGATAGCTGGCGCTGGTCCCGTGCCGGATGAACGCCATGGCCGCCTGCAGCCTGCCACCCTGACGCCACTCCCACAGCCGCAGGCAGTCATCCGGCAGGGCGCGGGTAAAGCGTTCCGGCAAGGCCTTGTAGCGGCGCCGGGCGCGCTGCAGCGCTTCGGCGGCGATCAACTGGCCCAGCGTGGCACCGGTTCCGGGAACCACATCCAGCCCAGCCCGTTCGGCCTTGGACAGATGATTGCGCCAGTTCCGCGCCATTCCGGCCCGCAGGTCAGGCCCCAGCGCCCAGACCGCATGGTGCATCGGGGTGACCAGCGGGATCAGACCCCTGCCCCGGATGGCCTCCTCCGGGGTGACAAGGGTCAGCCCCGGCCAGCGCGCCACCTTTCGCAGCGCCTGTTTGCGGGTGATGTCGTCGGTTCCCAAAGCCCAGACCGGCCCGCGCAGCACCATGCGGCGGCGTCCACGCTCGACAGCCAACGCCTGACCGCAGCCCAGATCCAGCCACCGCACCCGCGCACCGAGACTGGCCACCGCAGCCGCATAGACCGCGCTTTGCTGCAGGGGCAGGAATGTATCGCATTCACCACAGTCTTCCATCCGGCGATTAACCGTCAGGAAAGCTTTCAGGATGCTTAATTGCAGGTATGAAACCTGTCTCTGTCCCCACGACCTTGGCCCCCACCCCCAGACTAACGCTGTGGGTTCCGGTCGCTCTTTCGCTGGGGCTGTGCGTTTTCTGGCTTTTGCTGGTCGCCGTGATCAACCGCTAAGCATCGCAGGATGCGCAACCGCCTGTTCAAAGCCCTTTGACGCATCGTCATTCCGCGACTATCGTCCGGTGCTGGAACCTGACCGGGATTGACCTGCCGATGAATCTCAAGGAACTCGCGACCCTGCTGGGCCTGTCGCCCACCACCGTCTCGCGGGCGCTGAACGGCTATCCGGAGGTGAACGAGGCGACCCGTGCCCGGGTTTCCGCTGCCGCACTGGTGCATAACTACCAGCCCAGCACCCGGGCGATCCGGCTGGCCACCGGCCGCGCGATGGCGGTTGGCCATGTGATTCCCATCGCCGACCGGCACGAGATCGTGAACCCGGTTTTCGCCGATTTCATCGCCGGGGCCGGGGAAACCTACAGCCGCAACGGCTATGATCTTCTGCTGTCTGTCGTGCCTGACGCGGATGAGGAAAAGACCTACCGCAACCTCAAGCTTAAGGGCACGGTCGATGGCGTGATCGTGCATGGACCGCGCCTGAACGATTCGCGGATTGCGCTTTTGCGCGACATCGGCCTGCCTTTCGTCGTGCATGGCCGCGCCACCGGGACCGACCTGCCCTATTCCTGGCTGGACGTGAACAACCGCCGCGCCTTTCGCGGGGTCACCGACCACCTTCTGGACCTTGGCCACCGCCGCATCGCGCTGATCAACGGGCTGGAGTTCATGGATTTCGCCATCCGTCGCCGCGCGGGCTATGTCGAGGCGCTGAAGGATCGCGGCATCAGCGCCGACCCTGATCTGATGAGTTCGGGCGAGATGACCGAAAACGCGGGCTACCGGGCCGCGCAACGCCTGCTGGACCTGCCCGATCCGCCGACCGCAATCTTGTGCGCGTCCATGGTGTCTGGCATGGGTGCCCGCCGCGCCGCCGAGGCGACGGGCCGCCAGATCGGGCGCGATCTGTCTATAGTGATCTTTGACGACGATCTGTCCTACATGCGCAACGGCGAAGACACACCGATCTTTACCGCCGCAAGGTCTTCAGTGCATGAGGCAGGAAAGCTGGTCGCCGAGATGCTGCTGGAGATCATCGCCGACCCCGCCGCCCCGCCGCGTCAACGCTTGCTGGAGGCTGATCTGGTCATCGGCCAGACCTCCGGACCGGCACCTGAAATTGCCCCCAGACTATCCACTGGCGCAAACCACTGAAGCCACTTATGACCGCCGCAGCCGCTTTGGGGGCCGCAATCTGGAGACTGCCATGACCACCGCAACGCCTCTTGTCATCCTTGCCGACATCGGTGGCACCAATACACGCGTTGCCCTTGCCGACGGAACCGCCCTGCGGATGGACACGGTCCGCCGGTTTTCCAATGCCGAATACCACGCCCGCGGTCAGGACATCGCGCATGTGCTGGCTGATTATCTGGCCCAGACCGGCGCAAGTGTCTCGGGTGTCTGTGTGGCGGCGGCTGGGCCGGTGCAGGACGGTGTGGCCACGATGACCAACCTTGACTGGGTGATCGACGCGCCCAAACTGCGGGCTGCAACCGGCGCAACCCGCGTGGCGATCCTGAATGATTTGCAGGCCCAGGGTCAGGCGCTGGAACATATCCCGGCCGCCAACCTGCGCCGGGTGATCGACGGACCGGTCAAGCCGGGGGCGTCGATGCTGGTCGTGGGCCTTGGGACCGGCGTCAATGCCGCCCCCGCCCATGCCGTCGCCGGGGGCCGTCTGGTCCCGCCGTCGGAATGCGGCCATGTGACAATGGCGATCCGCACGGAGGAGGATTTCCGTCTGGCCCGCTTTGTCGAGGCAACCCTGAAAGCCAATGGCGATGTGCCCCATGCCGGGGTCGAAGAGGTGCTGGCCGGTCGCGGCCTTGCCAATCTGCACGCCTTTGCTGCTCATGAGCGTGGCCAGCCCGGCGGCCTGAATTCGGCCGAAGTGCTACAGGCGCTGGCCGCAGGGGATGCCACGGCGGTCGAGGCAGCGCGGCTTTATGTGCATGTCCTTGGCCAGATTCTTGCTGACCTGGCCCTGATCCACCTGCCCTATGGCGGCGTTTTCCTGATCGGCGGCATGTCCCGCGCCATGGCGCCGCATTTCCAGCGCTTCAATCTGGAAGCCGCCTTCCGCGAACCGCGCCGCGTGGACCTTTTGCAAAAGGACTTCTCGGTCTCGGTCGTTGAAGACGACTATGCTGCCCTGACCGGCTGTGCGGTTTTTCTGAACGGTTCGGTCTAAGTCTAGAATTTTTCGTCGAAATATTTCAGACTACTTCAACCGATCCTTCAGAAACTCCAGCGTCACCCCCAGCCCGTCCGGAGCAATCCCGTGGCCGGTGCCTTCCATAACATGGCCATAAGTCGGAAATCCCGCTGTCACCAGCGCATCCCCCGCCATGCCCATGTTTTCAAACGGCACCACCGGGTCCTGATCGCCATGGATCAGCAGGACCGGAGGTTTCACCAGCGCGTCTGCGATCAACTTTTCGGGGCGCAACAACCGGCCCGAGATCGCCACCACCCCCGCCATCGCCTGCGGGCGGCGCGGGGCGATATGCAGGCTCATCATCGCACCCTGACTGAAGCCCACCAGCGCCAGACGGTCGGCGGTCAGCCCCTCATCCTTCAGACGTGCATCCAGAAACCCGTTCAGATCGCGGGTTGCCGCATCCAGCCCGGCCTCGGCCTCACTTTGCGGCGAGCCATCCATGCGCGGGATCGGGAACCACTGATACCCAAAGCCACCGCCCCGGCAAGGCTCGGGCGCGTCAGGGGCCAGAAACACGGCGCCCGTCAGGTGCGGCGCCAGCACATCGGCCAGCCCCAGAAGATCGGCCCCGTCCGCGCCATAGCCGTGCAGAAAGATCACCAAAGATTTGGCTTGGCCTTGTGCCGCGCCTTTCCGGCCGAATTTCAATTCCCGCATCACATGATCCCTTCGCGTTCCTTCGCGACCCGGTAATAGGCCCAGAGGATGCGCGCTGCAACCGATCGCCAGGGTGACCAGTCCGCCGCCATCCGGCGCAGCGCCTTGTCGGTGGGCCGGGCCTCCAGCGCGAACAGCATCCGGGCGGCCTCTTGCAAGGCCAGGTCCCCCGGCGCGAAGACATCGGCCCGGCCAAGCGCGAACATCGCGTAAATCTCGGCCGTCCAGACCCCGATGCCCGGGACCGCAACCAGTTGCGCGATGACCTTGTCGTCGGGCAGGATGCGCAAGGCGGCAAAGTCGATGCCCGCCCCGGCCAGCGCCCGGCCATAGCGCGCCTTTTGCCGCGACAGACCGGCAGCGCGCAGATCGTCATCACTGGCACCGGCCATCACCTCGGGCAAGGTCAACCCCGCCGCCTCCAGCCGCGCCCAGATCGCCCGGGCCGAAGCGACCGACACCTGCTGCCCGACGATCGCCCGCAGCAGGGCGGCAAACCCGTCCTCCTCGCGCCGCAGAGGCAGATCGCCGACCAGCGTCAGCGCCCGGGCAAAGGCCGGGTCCCGCGCGCCCAGCCAAGCCGCCCCTTCGGCAACGCAGTCCGGTGAGTGAATGATCCGTCCAACCATGTTCATCTGTCTACAAATATCCCCGCCGGAGGCAACCCACGTTTGACCCTTGTCGCCCGGGTTCAGGACGCTTACCGATAGCACCATGACCCAGGATACAATCGCCCGCCGCAACGTTCTTGTCCTTGTCGCAGCCCAAGCCGTGCTTGGCGCGCAGATGCCGATGATCTTTACCATCGCCGGCCTGGCGGGATCGACCCTTGCCCCCAGTGCCTGCTGGGCGACACTACCGATCTCGATGACGGTGATCGGCTCGATGCTCACCGCCACACCGATCTCAGCCCTTATGCAGCGCTATGGTCGCCGCGCGGGCTTTGTGTTCGGCGCCCTTGGCGGGGCGGCAGGGGCTGCTATCGGGGCCTACGGGCTGGCGACCAGCAGCTTCCTTCTGTTCTGCATCGGCGCGCTCTTGACCGGTATCTACATGTCGGCGCAGGGGTTTTACCGCTTTGCCGCCGTCGACACCGCGTCGGACAGCTTCCGCCCGAAGGCAATCAGCTGGGTGATGGCCGGGGGGCTTTTGTCGGCGGTGCTGGGGCCACAACTGGTCAAGGTCACGGCCGATAACATGGCGGTGCCGTTCCTTGGCACCTATCTGACCATTATCGTGCTGAACCTTGTCGGGATGTTCCTGTTCGCCGGCCTGAAAATCCCCAAACCGAAGCCCCCCGCTGCGGGTTCGCCGCTGGGACGTTCGCGGGGGGAACTGCTGCGCACGCCCCGGATTGCCGTCGCGATGATCTGCGCCACTGTGTCCTATGCCCTGATGAATCTGGTGATGACCTCGTCGCCCCTGGCCGTGGTCGGCTGCGGCTTTGACAAAAGCTATGCCGCCGATGTGGTGACGGCGCATGTCCTTGCGATGTATGCGCCGTCGTTCTTTACCGGCCATCTGATTGCGCGGTTCGGGGCCGAACGGATCATCGCCATTGGCCTTGTGATCCTTTCTGCAGCAGGGGCTGTCGCCATCGCCGGGGTGGAACTGGAGAATTTCTTCATCGCCCTGATCCTCTTGGGCCTTGGCTGGAACTTCGGTTTCATCGGAGCGACCACGATGCTGACCGCCGCCCAACGCCCCGAGGAACGCGGGCGCCTGCAGGGTCTGAACGACCTTGTGGTGTTTGGCGGGGTGATGATGGCCAGCTTTTCGTCGGGTGGCCTGATGAACTGCGCCGGAGGCTCGCCACAGGCGGGCTGGCAGATGGTCAACCTTGCCATGCTGCCCTTCCTGATCCTGGCCGGAGCGGCATTGATCTGGCTTTGGCTGCGCCCGACCGAAATGCGCGACGCCTGATCACCACCGGCCCGTAAAGGCCTGCCAGAGCAGCCGTCCGCGCTTGCCAAACTCGGGAACCGCCAGGTCTCCCGCTTGGGCGCTTGCTGGATCGGTTGCAACTCGCCGCAGGATGGGCGCGGTCAACCAGCCCGAAAGCAGGGCCGGAGCAACCGATTTCGGCACCGATTTTCGCGATTTCTGCGCTGACGTCACACGCAAGAGACCAGCCCTTGCCAGGTCCTCTGGTGCCACACCCTCTGGCAACGGCTGCCGCCCGCGGGCGGACAGTGCGGGGATGGCCCGAAGATAGGAAGCGGCAGCGCTCGCCCAGCCATAGGCCCGCACCGCAGCTTCGGCGTGATCCGGTGCGCCCAAAGTCAGCGCGGCCAACCACATGAGGCCGGCACCCGTCGCTTCCAGATAGTCCTCCAGCGCCGCAAGATCGGCATGCGGCTCGCGGTGGATGTCCCAGCGCCGCGCGGCGATCAGGGCGTCCAGGACCGGCACGGGCAGACCAAAATCCCGGATCACCTCATGCAACGGCCCCGCAACCTCATGCGCGCGGGCAGCCCCGGAGGCGGCATTTTCCACCACGTCGCGCCACCATTGCAGGCGCATTTCGGCGATCAGCGGTTCCTGCGTGACCCAGGGCGCGCGGGCCACCTCCAGATTGAACGCATAAAGCGGGAACAGCCGCGCGCGCGCAGCAACCGGAGCGGCCATGACCGCGCGAAACCGGTCAGGGTCGCCGCGTTCGACCAGCGCCGCACAGGCTGCAATGGTCATGCGGGCGCACCGATGTCGCGGATCAGCTTCCACTGGATCGCGTCCAGAAGTGCCTCGAAACTGGCGTCAACAATGTTGGCGCTGACGCCCACGGTTGACCAGCGGCGGCCTTGGGCGTCCTCGCTATCAATGATGACGCGCGTCACCGCCTCGGTGCCGCCATTGGTGATGCGCACTTTGAAATCGACCAGCCGCATGTCGTCGATGCAGGCCTGATAGGGGCCAAGGTCCTTGGCCAAGGCCTTTGACAGTGCGTTGACCGGCCCCCGGTCGGACCCGCCTTCATCCATGCTGTCGCTGACCGACATCATCTTCTGATCGCCAATCTTGACCACCACGACCGCCTCGGACAGGCTGATCATGCGGTCATACTTGTTCTTGCGCCGCTCAACGGTGACCCGGTAGCGTTTGACCTCGAAGAAGGTCGGGCAGAGGCCAAGCTCTCGCCGCGCGACCAGCTCGAAACTTGCCTGCGCGCCGTCATAGGCATAGCCCTGATCCTCGCGCTCTTTCACCACCTCGATGATCCGGCCAAGGCGGGGGTCCTTGGGGTCAATGGTGATGCCCGCGGCCTCCAGCCGCGCGCGCAGGTTCGACTGCCCGGCCTGATTGGACATCGGGATCACGCGTTCGTTGCCGACCAGCGCGGGGTCGATGTGTTCATAGGTGGTCGGGTCCTTCAGGATCGCGCTGGCATGCAGCCCCGCCTTGTGGGCAAAGGCGCTGGCCCCGACGTAAGGCGCCGCCCGCAGCGGCACCCGGTTCAGGATGTCGTCCAGCATGCGGCTGGTTTTCAACAGCCCCGCCAGCGCAGCATGGGTGACGCCGGTCTGGAACTGGCTGGCGAAGGGTTCCTTCAGCAGCAGCGTCGGGATCAGCGTGACAAGGTTCGCGTTGCCGCAGCGTTCGCCAAGGCCGTTCAGCGTGCCCTGAATCTGGCGCGCCCCGGCAAGAACGGCGGCCAGCGAGTTTGCCACCGCGTTGCCGGTGTCGTCGTGACAATGGATGCCTAGCTGGTCGCCGGGGATACCGGCCGCGATGACCTCGGCTGTCACACGGCCCACTTCGGCGGGCAAAGTGCCGCCGTTGGTGTCGCAAAGGACGATCCATCTTGCGCCAGCTTCAAGGGCCGCGTGCAGGCAAGAGACGGCATATCCGGGATTGGCGCGGTAGCCGTCGAAGAAGTGTTCCGCGTCGAACAGGGGCTCGCGACCCTTGGCGACCAGGTGGCGGATGGAGGACGCGATGGCCTCGCGGTTCTCCTCCAGCGTGACATTCAGAGCGGTGGTGACGTGAAATTCGTGGGTCTTGCCGACCAGACAGACGGCGGGGGTATTCGCGTTCAGGACGGCGGCGAGGACGTCATCATTCTCGGCCGACCGACCGACGCGGCGGGTCATGCCGAAGGCGGTGAGGGTGGCTTTTGTGGCCGGGGGGGCCGCAAAGAAATCACTGTCGGTCGGGTTGGCACCCGGCCAGCCGCCTTCGATATGGTCGACCCCGAGGGCATCGAGAGCCGCCGCGATCTGGTGTTTCTCGGCGACGGAAAACTGGACGCCCTGGGTCTGCTGGCCGTCGCGGAGGGTGGTGTCGAAGAGGAAAAGGCGGGTGCGGGTCATGGGCGTGTCCACAGTGGACGGGATTTCGGAGTGTGGGATTTCAAGGGGTTGGGTGTGGGCGTTAAGGTGGTCGTAACCATGTCGACGCCCGGGACGGGGTTTCTTGGGGTCATTTCAGCGCCTCGCCGGTGCCGAAAAATTTTCGACGAAAATTTTTCTCTTGTTGGAGGGGGTCATTGGAGCGTCTCCAGCTTGGCGGGGTCGAAACCGGGGCCAGGAACAAGTTCGACGCCTTCCTTGGACATGCGGACTTCGACGCCTGCGGCTATGAGAGCGGATTTGAGGGCATCGACGGCGGAGAAGTCTTTGGAGGTCATGGCGGCGGTGCGGAGGGATGTCATTTGAAGTTGATGTCTAGCAAGCGACACCCCCTGGTTCCGCTTCACGATTGCAAGCTTTCTGACCTGAAACCCCAGCAGGTCCGCAGAAGCGATGAATGAGCGATCTGTTGCTGCCTGCGCTTCGTCGTTCATCGCGAGATAGTCGTCACTGTTATCGATGAAACGGCCAAGATTCTGCAAGCGAGTCAGGGCCAGAGACGTATTGAGATCGTCGGCAAGAGCATCGGTGATTGATTTGTCCGGATTCCGCGCAAAGTGGTCCTCAAGCAAGATATCCGGGCGCGACGATAGAGTGTTCGCCCAGTATGAGAGTTCATCTTCCGCCAGCCGCGCCTTTTCCGCCGTCCAGTCCATCGGGCTGCGGTAATGCGTCATCAGAAACACGAACCGGATCACCTCGCCCGGCACGCCTTGCTCCAGCAAATCCCGCACAGTGAAGAAATTGCCCAAGCTCTTGGACATCTTCTTGCCCTCGACCTGCAGCATCTCGTTGTGCAGCCAGTAATGGGCAAAGTCGCCGTGCGGGTGGGCGCAGGCGGACTGGGCGATCTCGTTTTCGTGGTGCGGAAATTGCAGGTCCAGCCCGCCGCCGTGGATGTCGAAGGACTCACCCAGCAGTTCGTGGGACATGGCGGAGCATTCGATGTGCCAGCCGGGGCGACCTTTTCCCCACGGTGAGGCCCAACCCGGTTCCTCGCCCGAGGAGGGCTTCCAAAGGACGAAATCCATCGGGTCTTCCTTGAAGGGGGCGACCTCGACCCGTGCCCCGGCGATCATGTCGTCGATGGACCGGCCTGAAAGCTTGCCGTAGTCCTTGTAGGACCGGACGCGGAACAGGACGTGACCGTTCGCCTCATAAGCGTGGCCGCTGGCGATCAGACCCGCAATCATCGCCACCATTTGCCCGATATATTCGGTCGCGCGGGGTTCATGATCCGGGCGCGCGGCCCCCAAGGCGTCCATGTCGGCGTGATACCAGGCGATGGTTTCATTGGTCCGCTCGGTGATCAGATCCTCCAGCGCGCCTGGCGAGCCTGCCTTCTGGCGCCGCAGCGCCTCGGCGTTGATCTTGTCGTCGACGTCGGTGAAGTTGCGGACGTAGGTGACGTGATCCTGACCGTAAACGTGGCGCAGAAGCCGGTTCAGCACGTCGAAGACGATGACAGGCCGGGCGTTGCCCAGATGCGCGCGGTCATAGACGGTGGGGCCGCAGAGATACATCCGCACATTCGACGCATCAATCGGCACGAAGTCTTGCTTCGTGCGGGTTTTGGAATTGGTCAGGCGGATCGTCACCATGTCAGTCGTCCCGATATCGCAGGCAAGCAGCACCCTGCGCGGGACCGGCTTTTCATTCTGCTGGGGAATGACGAAGCGCCCGCGCGACCAAGGTCAGCGGGTAATGCAAGCGGTGCGGATGTTGTGCCACGTCGTCATGTCGGTGGGATTAGCATGGCAAATGGAGCGCTTGCAAGTGTGCCGACGTAGAGGGGTTCCGGGGTGTGCCCCCGGAACCCTGAAGGTGGTCGGGTCAGTTGCCCTGACGGCTGAAGTCGTTGCGGTTGTCCGGCCCGGTGCCCAGCCAACCCGCAACCGTGCGCGCGACATGGGCCGAGATCATCTTCTTTTGCGTTTGGCCCTTAGCCCGGGCGGCGCGCATCGCGGCACCGGACAGCGCCGGAAGTTCGGCGCGGATGGTCACGGCTTCAAGCAAGACCGCACCGGTGCTGGCATCCAGCACGCGGGCGTTGAACTTGATGTTGTGGACGCCCCAGTCCGATTCGCTTTGTTCGGCGCGGAAGGTCAGCGCGTGGAACCGGGTCACGGTCACGTCGATGATCACCGGGCGCGACCCGCGCAGGCCGCTGGCACCCGTGGTGATCGCGTTCTTCATGATCGTGGCGACCTGAGCACGACGATCCCCATACGGATCTTCACGCCAGACGATGTCGGCGTTGGGCAGAAGCGTCTCCTCCTCACTTATGGTAAGTGACTCCGGCACGGCAACCCGCACCTCGGCCAGACGCCAGGCCCGGGACACATCGGCCCCCAGGGGATCATATTCGGTCTTGAAGCTGCCTCCGCCACCGACACAAGCCGACAGAAGAACAGCGGTAAGGCCCAACAGGGCCGCGCGACGAGTTTGGGACATGGCATCCTCTCACAGACAAGGTGGTTTCTTTTCTAGGACTGATTCCCTAAGGAACCACCAAGGCCGCAAGATGGACCTGCGATGTCGGGATCAGGGTGGCGCGTTGTAAAAATGCCATGAAGATGCCTAGTTGCGCGCTGTAGGGGAAAATGACGTGGATCATGAAGGCCTGAGGTTGTGGTCAAAGCGGGCGGCTGACTGGGCTGCCGACTATCACGGCGGTTTGCGCGACCGCCCGGTGCGCGCGCCATTGGTGCCGGGGGCAGTGGCGCGGCAGTTGCCGGGGGCTGCTCCGGAACAGGCCGAGGCGATGGAGGTGATCTGGCAGGACTTCGAGCGTATCGTGCCGGACGGCATGACCCATTGGCAACACCCGCGGTTCTTTGCCTATTTCCCGGCCAACGCCGCCCCTGCTAGCATGTTGGCCGAGCAACTGGTCAATGCGATGGGCTGCAATGCGCTGATCTGGCAGACCTCGCCCGCCGCGACCGAGGTGGAGCAGGTGATGATGGGTTGGCTGCGGCAGGCTTTGGGCCTTCCGGAGGATTTCACCGGCACGATCCACGATTCGGCGACGACGGCGACCCTGTCGGCGGTGCTGACGATGCGGGAACAGGCGTTGCGGTGGCGGGGGCTGACGGCGGGGTTATCAGGCGCTCCGGTGTTGCGGTTCTATGCTAGCGCGGAAACCCACAGCTCGGTCGACAAGGCTATCAGGGTGGCGGGGATCGGGCAGGACAATCTGGTCAAGGTGGCGACAGATGAGACGCGGGCAATGACTGGTGCAGCGTTGCGCGCAGCGATCCATGCTGACCGCGCGGCGGGGCTGCAGCCGGCGGGCGTGATTCTGTGCGCCGGCGGCACTGGGGTCGGGGCATTCGACCGCATCGCCGATTGCGTCGCCGTGGCAAGGGCCGAGGGTCTGCCGACCCATGTCGATGCCGCTTGGGCCGGGTCGGCGATGATCTGCCCGGAGTTTCGCAGCCTTTGGGCCGGGATCGAGGGCGCGGATTCGATCGTCTTCAACCCGCACAAATGGCTGGGGGCGCAGTTCGATTGCTCGGTCCAGTTCCTGCGCGATCCCGGCGCGCAGGTGCGCACTTTGGGCTTGCGGCCCAGCTATCTGGAAACGGCGGGGCGTGAAGAGATCGTCAATTTCAACGAATGGACCGTGCCCTTGGGTCGTCGGTTCCGCGCGCTGAAGCTGTGGTTCGTCCTGCGTGCCTATGGGCTGGAAGGCTTGCGGACGCGCATCCGCAACCATGTGATCTGGGCCGCCGAGGCGCGTGACCAGTTGGCCGCCCTGCCCGGTGTGGCGATCATCACCGAACCGCGCCTGTCGCTGTTCACCTTTGCGCTGGAAGATGACGCGGCGACCGAGGCGCTGCTGGCGCGGATCAACGACGACGGACGGATCTATCTGACCCAGACCCGGGTCGATGGGCGATTTGTGATCCGGGTCACCGTCGGATCATTTGACTGTTGCCGCGAAGATGTCATGGTGATTGCAAAGACGGTCCGAGATCTGCTTGCATGAAGATACTCAGAAGACTTGCGATACTCCTGATGCTTGCCCCGGTCCTGACCCCGGTGGCACAGGCGCAGGATTTGCCGGCCGCCCTGCCCGTTCCGATGACCGACACTTTGTCGGATTTCGCGGGGGTGCTTTACGCCGAGGACGAGGCGCGGATCACCCAGCTTTTGACCGAAACCCGTGAAACCACGGGGATTCATATGGTCGTGGTGACCGTTCCCGGCATCGCCTCGCAAGGCGGTGAGGGGATGCGGATCGAGGATTACAGCAAGACCCTGTTCAACGCCTGGGGCATCGGCGACACCAAGCGCAACGACGGTATCCTGATCTTGCTGGACACCGAGTCGCGGGAGGCGCGGATTGCGCTCGGGGCGGGTTATGACCCCGTTTATGACAGACGTGCCGCGCGGGTGCTGTCGACGGCGCTATTGCCCGAACTGCGTGAGGGGCGGATGGCCGCCGGGATCCAAGCGGCAATCCTGTCGACCCGCGAAAGGTTGATCACGCCTTTTTTGGCCGGTGAGGTGGTCACCGAAAGCAGCGGATTCGAGGATGAAAGCACGGGTTTTCCGTTCGGGTTGATCTTTGTCGGCATCTTCGCGTTTCTTGGCTTTCGCACTTGGCGCAGCAGCCGCGTCAGCCGGACTTGCCCGAGTTGCGCCGCTGTGGCGCTGACCCGCAAGCGCGAGACGATTACCGTGCCGACCCAAGCCGAACCGGGCACCGGGCTGCAGCATCTGACCTGCACCTCCTGCGGGTTCATCGACCGACAGTCTTATGTGATTCCATACTCCTACGCCTCTGCGCATGATCCGAATGCCAACACGGGGTCCAGCAATCACGACAGCGGCGGTTTTGGCGGCGGGTCGTCGGACGGCGGTGGCGCAAGCGGAAAATGGTAATGAAGTCATATATTTGCGCGGCAATTCTGACCTTTTCCGCGATACCTGCGGCGGCAGAAAATGCCATTCCAGCCTTCTTTCCAAATGAGGCAAGCTGCTATGGCCGCAGCTATTCGTCGGATCATCTGAACAGCCATCCCGAACAGCGTGTGACCATGCTGGCGATAGCGCCGGATTTCGCCATTGCCCATCCCATGATCGGTCTCTGGATCGTCGGTTCGGTGCGGGGTGTGCCTGGTGGCGATATCGAAGGCTATGCCTATTGCGAGAATGGCGCACCAGGGCAACTTGATTGTGGGATGGAGGGCGACGCGGGGTCGTTTACCCTGTCGGCGGCCAAGAATGGCGGCGTGCTGATCGAGGTCGGCCGCTATGGGATGAGCTTTGAGGCAAACCCCGATTATGTAACGCTGGAAAGCCACCGGGGCGATGACCGCAGCTTTATCCTGCAGCCGCTGGCGAATTGCCCTTGATCGGGCCATGACCGGTTTGCGGCGCGAAAGAAGATCGCGCCGCAAGTCATTGTTTTAGAAACGGAAGCCGACCCTTGCCGTCACTGTGGTTGCGTCCAGATCAACGCCCGAGCCGTCAAAGTCGTTGAACTGGTGCTGCAAGACTTCGCCGCCCAGGGTCAAGCTGTCGGTCAAGGCATAGGTCACCCCTGCCCCCAGAAAATAGCCGTTGTCAGTCAGGTCGGCACCGCCGACCGTCGCACTGGCATGCGCGCCGCCAAGGGCACCGTAAAGCAAAGCGTTGCCCATTTCGGTGCCCGCGGTCAGTTTCAGCCGGGTGACAGCGTCCAGCGTGTCGCCGGGCGTGGGGCCAAGATCGACCTTTGCTGCGTCGTGGTCCATTTCGACCCCAGCGACAAAGGTGCCCATGTCCCAGCGATAGCCGGCATGGACGCCGCCGATCATGCCGTAGCCGTCCAGCGCGCCGCCGGTCGTGTTGGTATCGACGTAACCGATCTGGCCGCCGACATAGGCCCCGGACCAGTCGATGCCGGGTGCGACGTAAGGCTCTGCGGCGGGACTGATCACCGGTTCGGGTGCCGCCGTGGTCGGGCCACCCGCGAAAGCCGGGGCCACAGTCATCGCGGCAAAGGACGTGGCTATTGCCATCGCCCGAATCACTGCTGATTTCGTTTGCATGTCTTTCTCCTTCATTGGCCGCTCTTGTGAGAGTGGCCCTTGAAGGCTGGCGGTCGGTGGCGCGGGCCACAAGGACCGCTCACGCAGCGGTGATGGGGCAAGGGACCAAGTGGCGACGACCCGCCACACGGTCCGGGCGGTTTGGGCCGAATGCGGCCGAAAAAGCCCGGGTCAGGCGCGGTCGGCCAATTCCAGCCAGTCGGATTCAGCGGTGGCAAGGGCGGTTTGGCGGTCGGCCATCGCCTCGGTCGCCTTGCGGAACTTGACCGGCTCGCGGGTGAAAAGCTGGGGGTCGGCAAGCAGGGTGGACAGCTTGGCGATCTCGGCTTCAAGCTTGGCGATCTGGGCGGGCAGATCGTCCAGCCGCTTCTTTTCGGTAAAGGACAAAGCGGACGCCCGCGCCGCCGTGTCCGGCTTAGGTGACGCTCCCTGCCCGGCGCGTGCAGCGGGTCTCGCCGCCTCGTCCAACGGCTTGCCACGCTGCGCCACATAGTCCGACCAGCCGCCGGGATAGACGCTGGCGCGGCCGTCGCCTTCCATCGCCACGGTCGAGGTGGCAATCCGGTCGATGAAATCGCGGTCGTGGCTGACCAGAAGGACGGTGCCGTCATAGTCGCCAAGGATGTCTTGCAGAAGATCGAGCGTCTCGACGTCCAGGTCGTTGGTCGGTTCGTCGAGGATGAGAAGGTTCGACGGCTGCGCCATCAGTTTGGCCAGCAACAGCCGCGCGCGTTCGCCGCCCGACAGGCTGCGGACCGGGGCACGTGCGCGGGCCTCGTCGAAGAGGAAGTCCTTGAGGTAGGCGACCACATGTTTCGGCTGGCCCCGCACCATCACCTGATCCGACGCGCCCGACACTTGCATCAGCGGATCAACGGTCAGGTTGTCCCAAAGGCTCGCGTTCAGGTCAAGCCGGGTGCGGGTCTGGTCGAAGACTGCGATTTCAAGGTTGGTGCCAAGGGTTACCTTGCCGCCGTCCGGTTCAAGTTCACCGGTCAACATCTTGAGAACGGTGGTTTTTCCGACCCCGTTTGGCCCCACGAAGGCCACCCGGTCACCGCGCAGGACGCGCAGGGAAAAATCCTTGACGATGGTTGTATCGCCAAAGGTTTTGGTCAGCCCCTCGGCCTCGATCACCTTTTTGCCCGACACCGGACCGCTGTCCAACCCGAAAGCCGCCGTGCCCTGCCGCCGGATCTGCGCGGCGCGGTCGGACCGCAAGGCTTGCAGCGCCCGGACCCGGCCCTGATTGCGCTTCCTGCGGGCCGAAATCCCCTCGACCGCCCATTTTGCTTCGGCCTTGATTTTGCGGTCGAGCTTGTGGCGGGCCTCGTCTTCCTCGGCCCAGAGGGTTTCGCGCCACTCCTCAAACCCCTCAAAGCCTGCGTCACGGCGGCGGACCTCGCCACGGTCGATCCAAAGGGTCGCGCGGGTCAGGGCGCGCAAAAACGCGCGATCGTGGGAGATCAGCACAAAGGCGGTGCGGGTGGTGGAAAGCTCGGCCTCCAGCCATTCGATCGCCTGGATGTCCAGATGGTTGGTCGGCTCGTCCAGCAGCATCAGCTCGGGCGCTTCGGCCAGAAGTTTGGCCAGCGCCGCGCGACGGCGTTCGCCGCCCGAGGCCGTGGCAACCGGGGCTTCGGGGTTGAACTTCAGTCCTTCAGCCACGACCGCAAGCCGGTATTCCAGCCCCTCGGGCAGGTTCGAGGCGGCGAAATCGCCAAGCGTGGCAAAGCCTGACAGGTCGGGGTCCTGCTCCATATAGCCCACACTGACCCCCGGTGGCACGACGCGCACGCCCCGGTCAGGTTCGACCAGGCCGGCCATAACCTTCATCAGCGTCGACTTGCCAGACCCGTTGCGGCCAACCAGCGCGACACGGTCGCCGGGCTGGACGGTCAGGGTAAGCTCGTCAAACAGGGGATTGCCGCCGTAAGTAAGCGAGATGCCGGAAAGCTGAAGAAGGGGTGCGCGTGCCATGGGCGCGAGGTAGAGTGGGAATTGATCGGCGTCAACGTCTGGTGGTGGCGGGGCTGTCATGGTCTTGTGAGAAAACGACTCTGCAGGAGAACACAATGGCCCCTTTGACCGGCATCACCATTCTGGACCTGACCCATGTGCTGGCCGGCCCCTTTGCCAGTCACACCCTGCAGGATCTGGGTGCGCGGGTGATCAAGGTGGAAAGACCGGGGACCGGCGATGACACCCGCGCCTTTCCGCCGTTCGTGGACGGGCAAAGCGCCTATTTCGCGACGCTTAACGCGGGAAAGCAGTCGATTGCGCTGGATCTGAAAGCGGAAGCTGACCGGGAGATATTTGATCGCCTGCTGACCCGCGCCGATGTGCTGATCGAGAACTACCGTCCGGGTGTCATGGCGCGGCTGGGCTATGGCTGGGATGACTTGTCTGCCCGCCTGCCCCGGCTGATCTGTGCTGCCGTATCGGGTTTTGGCCAGACCGGACCGGATGCGGGCAAACCGGCCTATGACATGGTGGTGCAGGCGCGGGGCGGGGTGATGTCGATCACCGGGGAAACAGGTGGCCTGCCTGTCCGGGTGGGGGCCAGCATCGGCGACATCGTCGCGGGCATGTATCTGACGCAAGGGATTTTGGCGGCGCTTTATCAGCGCGAAAGGACCGGGTTTGGTGCTTACATCGATGTTGCCATGCTGGATGCGCAACTGGCGATTCAGGAGCATTCGGTGGCAATCACCAGTGCCACCGGCAAGCCCCCCGCTGCGACCGGGGCCCGGCATCCGACGATCACCCCCTTTGCCACCTTTCGCGCCGGGGACGGGTTTGTGGTGATTGCTGCGGGAAATGACCCGATGTTTGCCCGCCTGTGCCAAGTGCTTGGGCTTGGGATTGCCAGCGACCCGCGCTTTGCCACCAATGCCGCGCGCTGTGACAACCATGCGCTGCTGAAGCGTCTGATCGAGGCGGTGACTTTGGGACAGACCGTCGCGCATTGGATTGACGCGCTGGAGGCAGCCGGCTTGCCGACAGCGCGGGTGCAGGACATGGCGCAGGTCCTGCGCGATCCGCAGATTCTGGCGCGGAACATGGTTTTGAATGTTGCCGCCGAGGCCGGAGGCCCCAGCTTTACCGCGCCGGGCAACCCGATCAAGATGTCCACCCTGCCCGAGATCACCACCCGCGCCGCTGCCCCGGCTTTGGACGGTGACCGGGCCGCGATCCTTGACTGGCTGGCGCGCGGTTAGGGGGCCGGGCCAAAATCCTTCGAAGGATTTTTCAAATTTCTTCGAAGGAATTTGGCCCCGTCCTGTTAGGCTGGCCCCATGCCGTTTCGCAGCCTTGACCCCGACAAGATTATGACCACCGCGCTGCGGCTGGAGCGTCGCATTGCCGAACGCTTTCCTAGCCGTGGCCTGGCCGAAGTTGCAGGCGAAGTTGTTGCAATGACGCGACTGGTCAATGACGAGGTCGCTGCCCTTGCCCCGCCAATCTGGGGCTTGCGTGCGGTGATCGGGGCGGTCGTGCTGGCGGGGGCGGCCGTGTTTCTTTGGGTCGGCTCGATCATCTCACTGACCCAGGTCGGGCAGGATGCCGTAGGATCGGTCCAAAGCGTCGAAGCGGCGATAAACACTCTGCTTCTGGCCGGTCTGGGGTTTGTGGCCCTGACAAGGGTCGAGGCCGGGGTCAAGCATCGCCGGGTGGCGCGCGGCCTGCATCAGTTGCGGTCGATCATCCATGTCATCGACATGCACCAGTTGACCAAGGACCCGGTGGCGCTGGATGCCGATTACACGCCCACCGACGCCTCGCCGGTCCGCGACCTGACGCTGGGCCAGATGTCGCGCTATCTGGACTATTGCACCGAGCTTCTGGCGATCACCGGCAAGCTGGCGGCGCTCTATGCGCAGGCCGTGCCGGATGAGGGTGTGGCATCGGCAGTCAATGATATCGAGCTGTTGGGCTCCAGCCTGTCGCGCAAGATCTGGCAGAAGATCACGCTGATTGATGCCCGCACCCCCGCCCGCAAGCGCCGGGTGCCGGAATAGGTGCTGCTTCTGCCGCAAACCGGCATTGTCTTTGCGGGTCTGCAGGCTAAAACCGCGTAGCGCGCAGAACAGAATACCGGAATCCGCCATGCCCTCCGACACTACAGATGATGCACTTGTGATCTTTACCCCCTCGGGCAAGCGGGGGCGGTTCGCCCTTGGCACCCCGGTTCTGACCGCCGCGCGGCAGTTGGGGGTCGACCTTGATTCGGTCTGCGGCGGGCGCGGGATTTGTTCCAAGTGCCAGATCAGCCCCGGTTACGGCGAGTTTTCCAAGCACGGGGTCACGGTTGCCGATGATGCGCTGTCAGAATGGAACGCGGTCGAGGACCGTTACAAGCGAATCCGGGGCTTGACCTCCGGGCGGCGTCTGGGCTGTCAGGCCAAGGTTATGGGCGATGTCGTGATCGATGTGCCGCCTGAATCTCAGGTCCACAAGCAGGTGGTTCGCAAACGGGTCGAGGCGCGCGAGATTCGCATGGACCCGACGGTACATCTGCATTTCGTCGAGGTGGCCGAGCCGGACATGCACGACCCCTCGGGCGATCTTGAGCGGTTGTCGGACGCGCTGCGCGATCAGTGGGGCGTCGAGGCGGTGACGATTGACCTGCCGGTCCTGACCATGCTGCAACCCATCCTGCGCAAAGGCGAATGGAAGGTCACGGTCGCGCTGCATCAGGTGGCCCCGACCGATACGCCACGGATCATGCATGTCTGGCCGGGGTTGTATGAGGAGTCGGTCTACGGTGTCGCGGTGGACCTTGGGTCAACCACCATCGCCGGGCATCTGTGCGATCTGCGCACCGGGGTCGTGGTCGCCTCATCCGGCCTGATGAACCCGCAGATCAGGTTCGGTGAGGACCTGATGAGCCGGGTCAGCTATTCGATGATGAACCCGACCGGTGCCGCCGACATGACGGCGGCGGTGCGCGAGGCGATGAACACCCTCTTCGGTCAACTGTGCGAAGAGGCCAAGGTGGACCGGGGCCTGATCATGGATTCGGTCTTTGTCTGCAACCCGGTCATGCACCATCTGTTCCTGGGGATTGATCCCTATGAGTTGGGCCAAGCGCCGTTCGCTTTGGCCACGTCGAATTCCCTGCGCCTGACGGCGCGCGATCTGGATCTGGTGATGCACCCGGCGGCGCGGGTGTATCTGTTGCCCTGCATTGCCGGGCATGTCGGCGCGGATGCCGCCGCCGTGGCGCTGTCGGAGGCGCCGGACAAGTCGGAAGACCTGATGCTGGTGGTGGACGTGGGCACCAATGCGGAAATCCTTTTGGGCAATACGACCAAGGTGCTGGCCTGTTCATCGCCCACCGGCCCAGCCTTTGAGGGCGCGCAGATTTCCAGCGGCCAGCGGGCAGCGCCGGGAGCCATCGAGCGGGTCGAGATTGACCCGGTCACCAAGGACCCGCGCTTCAAGGTGATCGGGTCTGACCTGTGGTCCGACGATCCGGGCTTTGCCGCTGCGACTGCGACCAGTGGCGTGACCGGCATCTGCGGATCAGGAATCATCGAGATGGTGGCCGAGATGCGCCTTGCCGGGATCGTTGATGCTCAGGGCCTTATCGGATCGCCGGAACAAACCGGGTCGGACCGGTTGTTCCTGGATGGGCGGACCTATTCCTATCTTGTCCATGATGGGTCAGCCGATGGCGGGCCGAAGCTGACCGTCACCAACCGTGACATCCGCGAGATTCAGATGGCCAAGGCCGCGCTTTACTCTGGCGCGCGGCTGTTGATGGACAAATTCGGCGTCGATACCGTGGACCGGATCATCCTTGCCGGAGCCTTTGGCGCGCATATCAGCCCCAAGCATGCGATGGTCCTGGGGATGATCCCGGATGCGCCTTTGGACAAGGTATCCTCCGCCGGGAACGCGGCGGGCACTGGCGCGCGGATTGCGCTGTTGAACCGGGCCGCGCGGGCCGAGATCGAGGACACGGTGCGCCACATCCACAAGATCGAAACCGCCATCGAGCCGCGCTTTCAGGAGCATTTCGTCAACGCCAGTGCGATCCCGAACGCGGTCGAGGCTTTCCCGAACCTTCTGGGAATCGTCACCCTGCCGGATGTCAACTTCAACACCCAAGGCTCGGGTGGCGACGGCGGGCGGCGGCGGCGGCGCGGGTAGTCAGGTTGGGCTAGTCAGGCTGGGGCAGGCTTTCAAAGGTCAGCCCATGCGTCGTGCCGGGGGCAAAGCCCTTGAAGCTGCCGTCAAGCCAGGCGTCGCGGTCTGTCTGGCCTTTCAGATGCCGGTCCAGAAAGGCCAGCGCGAAATGCTGGGCGATATTGTTCATCGCCAGCGTGTCCCAGACCGGATCGGCGTAGTGTTCAAACGGATGGAAATCGAGATACGGTGACGGCTCCCACGCCTCATCCGGGGCAGGATGCGGGGCTGCGGCGTTGTGGCCCGCATTGACGAAGGTCAGCAGGTGGCGCGGGCAATTTACCGCTTCGGCAAAGATCGGGCGCATGCCCGTGGCATAGCCGGAAATCGCGTCAGTGCTGCCGGCCATGACCAGCATCGGCACGCGGATGCCCGCCAGACCGGTGGCGGTCCACAGTCCCCGCTGCCGACCCCAGGGGCCGATGGGGATGATCGCCTTCAGTGCCGGGTTGACCTTTGGCGCAAGGTGCCAGTCCCAAAGGCCAAGCGGCGGCGCATCCTCCACGGTCAGGGCTTCCGCCGCAATCGCGGCGCCGGCAGAGACCAGCGCGCCATAGCCGCCCATCGAATAGCCGATGATGGCAAAGGTTTCGATATCGGCCAGCCCCGCCAGCGCCTGACGCACGAATTCGCAATCCAGCGGCCGGTTCACAAGGGTCGAAGCAAAGGCGCCCATGTCTCCATAGGTGCTGTCGGTGTGGTCGATGGACGCCACGACATAACCATGCGAGGCCAGCTTTTCCCCGAAATGCGCCAGAAGCAGGCGGTTGCCGGGATAGCCATGCGACAGGATCACCAGAGGGAAGGCGCTTTCAACCCGCGCCGCATCCCGCAAGGCGGCACCGTGCAGTGCCACCGGCATATGCCCGTCGCGCAGCAGGCTTTGATAGGGCGCGCGCCTTCCGGTGTCGGCTTGGGCGGGATACCAAAGCTCTACCCTCAGCCGCCGGTCTTGCCGCCTGATCCGATCGGTGGAGGCCATAACGTCGATCTGATCGGGGTTCACCAGATCAATGGTGCGGACACCAACGGAATACGGACCGGGAAAGGCCAGGTCGGGGGCGTTCGGGCGGGTCTGGTCGATTCTGTTGGTCATGGCGAAACTCTATGGGCCGTCCGTCAAGCTTGCCAGTCTGCATTCGCATCCCTCTACCCGGCTTCTTGCGCCGAACCGGAAAATCCCGGACAAAGGCATCATGTCCGATGATCCCATTGCAATCTTGATCGCCAAATGCGCGTCGGCCGACCGTTCCGCGTTCAGGACGCTTTATCGTGACAGTTCTGCGAAACTCATGGGGGTTCTTTTTCGTATCCTTAAAGAGCGCGCGGAAGCGGAGGATGCGTTGCAAGAGGTTTACACCAGGGTTTGGCTGCGCGCCGGACGGTATGATCCTATAAAGGGCCGGGGCATGACCTGGCTGATCGCCATTGCCCGCAACCTTGCCATCGACCGGCTTCGTGCCCGTCCCGACGCCGCCGATGACAGCGCACTGGACACGGTGGCCGACCCCGCCCCGGGTGTCGAAAGCAGACTGATCGCCAAAGGCGAAGCGCGCCGGATGGTAGATTGCTTTGCAACCCTTGACCCAGAGCGGGCCGAAGCGGTCAAAAGCGCCTATCTGAACGGGCTTTCCTACCAAGACCTGGCCGCGCGCCATGCCGTGCCTTTGAACACCATGCGCACATGGCTGCGCCGAAGCCTTCTGAAGCTGAAGGAGTGTCTGGAAAAATGACAGGCACACCGCTTTCCCCCAAAGAAATCGACGATTCTCTTGCTGGCGAGTATGTGCTTGGCGTGCTGATTGGCGCCGAGCGCGCCGAAGCCGAAAACCGGGCCAAACGCGATCCGGGCTTTGCCGCCTTGATCTCGGCCTGGGAATTCCGGCTTGGCGGCCTTAATGCGGGCTATCGCGAAATGACGGCGCCGAATCTGTTTCCGGCGATCGAAGCCCGGCTTTTTCCAAGTGCTGCGAGGGCGCAGTCCTGGCACGGAAGGCGCAACAGGCTGACAAGCTGGTTTTCCGGCGCGGTTGTCGCGGCGGCGCTGGTGGCGGTGGTGGTGGCCTTTGTCATCCCGCTTCGGATACAGCACGTTGCAACCTTGGCCAGCGAAACCAGCACGGTTGGCTATGAGGTTGGCCAGTTTGGCCAGCATTTGCGGGTCACCCGGATTGTCGGTGCTCCCGCAGACCCGGGGTTGGTTCACGAACTTTGGCTTATCCCGCCCGGAGGTTCGCCGGTGTCGTTGGGGCTGCTAGAAAGCGCAAGCCTGATCATCAATCAGCCTGCCCCGGCTGTCGGCTGGACTTTGGCGGTCAGTGTAGAGCCCGAGGGCGGCTCGACGACCGGGCAGCCGACGGGACCCGTGATCCTGACGGCCGAAGTCGGCGCTGACACCTGATCACGTGCGCGTGAGGTTTCCCAGGCGCTGAAACTTCGGCATTTGCAGGTTCGTAGCTTCGGATGTGAGGCGGGATTGGCCCGTCAGACACCCGAAGGGAAGACAGATGAAAAGCTTTACACTTGGCGTAGCGCTGCTGGCGCTGACTGCAGGCATGGCGATGGCAGAAAACCCGATGGTTGGCGGCGCCGCGATGTATGAAGAAAAGAACATCGTCGAAAACGCCGTCAATTCGGCGGATCACACCACCCTGGTCGCAGCTGTCACCGCCGCCGGTCTGGTCGAAACCCTGCAGGGCCCCGGCCCGTTCACGGTCTTTGCTCCGACCAACGACGCCTTTGCCAAATTGCCCGCTGGCACCGTGGAAACCCTGCTGAAGCCGGAAAACAAGGACCAACTGGTCAAGATCCTGACCTGCCATGTGGTCGCAGCGGCCGCAATGTCGGCTGATATCGGCAAAATGGTTGCCGATGATGGCGGCATGCATGTGGTGTCGACGGTTGGCGGCTGTGATTTCACCATCATGACCGATGGCGAAAAGGTGATGATCAAGGACGGCATGGGCAATATCGCCAATGTGACCATCGCCGACGTCAAGCAATCGAACGGCGTCATCCATGTGATCGACGCGGTGCTTCTGCCGGCGATGTGATCCCCGTCGCCCAAGGAAGGGCCGGGGTGCGGCGTGGTCACTCACTTCGCCCCCCGGCATCGGGGACCCGCCATGAAATGGTCCCCAGCAAGACATGGCGGGTCCCATCATCAAACGCCCCGGCATCAGCCGGGGCTTTTCCATACCTTGTCTGCGGTTGACCCGTGGCGGGCCTCTGCTACCGTTGCGCCAGGTATTTCAGTTTCGGAGCTTGGCCATGCGCGCATCCCTTTCCGCTTTCCTGCTTTCCCAATTCCTGCTGGCAGCGCCAGTTCTGGCCGAGGGCAAGTCGATCATCGTCCTTGATGCCTCCGGCTCGATGTGGGGCCAGATCGACGGTCGCGCCAAGCTTGAGATCGCGCGAGAGGCGCTGACTTCGGTGCTGGCGGGCATTCCGGCCGATACCGAACTGGGTCTGATGGCCTATGGTCACCGCGAAAAAGGCAGTTGCGAGGATATCGAACTGGTGGTTGCCCCGGCCCCGGGAACAGCGGCGGCGATCTCGGACGCGGCCAATGCGATGCAGTTTCTGGGCAAGACGCCGCTGTCGGAGGCGGTCCGCCGCGCCGCAGCCGAGCTGAAATCGACCGAGGAAAAGGCCACCGTCATTCTGATCACCGACGGGGTCGAGACCTGCGAGGCCGATCCTTGCGCGCTTGGGGCGGAACTTGAAGCCTCGGGCATCGATTTCACCGCGCATGTGGTGGGATTTGGTCTGTCCGAGGAAGAGGGTCAGGCGGTCGCCTGTCTGGCCGAAAACACCGGGGGGAAGTATATCCAAGCCTCCGACGCGGGCCAACTGGTCGAGGCGCTGAAAACCACGGTTGTGGTCGTCGAACCGGAGCCGGTGCCCGAACCGGTGCCAGAACCGGTCAAGCTGGACGACAATGTTGATCCGATCGTCACTCTGGTCGCAGGCGGGCCGGAACCGGAAGAGCGGGTGCTGGAAGATACCTTCTTTGAATTCTTTGCCATTGCCGCAGACGGGTCGGTGGCAACGGACACCACGATGACGCTTTACGGCGCGAGCAAGGGTGCGCTGGCGGCGGGAAAATACCAGATGCGCACCTCGCTGAATGATGCGGTGGTGACGCAGGATATCGTCGTCGGCCCCGAAACCGAGTTGTCTCAGCCGGTTGCGGTGCTGGATGCGGGCATCCTGAACATCACCCTGCGCCCGTCGCCGGGGGCCGACATCGACCCGGACGCCTTCTGGGAAATGCGCGGCCCAAATGACGTGACCGAAAGCAACTATGGCAGCGGCTATCACGTCTTTCCCGCAGGGGAATACGGGCTGCTGGTCCGGCTTGGGTCTGCCGAGGTAACCCAGACGGTGGTGATCGAGGCGGGCAAGGTCACCGATCTTGACCTTGTGGTCGGCGTCGGTCTGGCGGCGGTCGAGGCCTATTACAAAGAAGGCATGATGGTCGAGGCGGGCGAGCATTTCGTCGAGATCCTGTCGGTGAAAAAGGATATCGACGGCAACCGCGCCGTGGTCGCCTATACCTATGGCGCGGGGGCCAGTTTCGACCTACCGGCCGGCGACTATGTGGCGATGGTGACGCTGGGCGCGGTCAAGGCTGAGGCACTCTTTGCCGTCAAGGTTGGTGAGCGGGTCGATATCTCGGTCATCCTGAACGCCGGGGTTGCGGCCGTAACCACCCCGGATGACCGCTTTATCGAGGTGCTTGCGGTCAAACCCGACATCAACGGCAACCGCACCAGTTTCGCCTATTCCTACGGGCCGACCTGGCAGACCACGCTTGCCGCCGGTGACTATGTGCTGAAAACCGAAAAAGACGGCACGGCCACCGAGACCCCTTTCAGCGTCGTCGCGGGCGAACGGGTGGAACTGACTGTGACCGAGTGAGCGCAGATAGGGGCCAGGCCGCTTGACCTTGCCCCCGCCTTCGCTTACCCAAAGCAGCATCGCGGGTGTAGCTCAATGGCAGAGCAGAAGCTTCCCAAGCTTACGACGAGGGTTCGATTCCCTTCACCCGCTCCAGCCTTCCCGCCTGATCCTGAGGTTGCGTGATGCATAAAACAGTCGCTGTCGCCCTTCCGGTTCTGATGGTCCTTGCCGCCTGTGTGCAGGACCAGGGCCCGGTCGAGGATTATGCCTTTGTCGGAAGTTGGGACTGCGAGGTAGAGGTCTTCACCTTCACCAACACGACCTACAACAACGGGACCGAGACCTTTCCGATCCAGAGCGTCAGCCGCGACGGGCGCAATTACACGCTGTTCTTTGCCAAGGGCTTTGTCGTGGCGCTGGCGGCGGTGACCGAAACCGGCCTGACCTGGGTTTCAGGGGCGACGGGTGACCAGTTCAACTGCGCCCGCGTGAAGTAGAGCGGTTCTGGTCGTTCCGGAAGTGCCGGATATCAGAATTCAAATACTCCTGGTTTGAATCCTGATTCCGCCGAGCATTGAACCGCTTTTGCTTTCGTTTCGGCCCCGAACCGGTTAGCAACGCCGCCGATGCAACTGGAGAACCCCATGAACACCGATATCACCCGCTTTGGCGTTGGCCCCAAAATCGCGGAAGCGGTTGCCTATAATGGCATCCTCTGGGTCGCAGGCCAGCTCGGCGAGCCGTCTGGAACGGTCACCAGCCAAATGCGCGAAGCGCTGGCCGCCATCGACCGGATTCTGGCCGAAGCCGGAACCAACAAGACCCGCATCCTGTCGACGCAGATATGGTTGGCCGACATTTCGACCTTCGACGAGATGAACGCGGTCTGGGCAACCTGGGTGCCGCAGGGCCACACTCCGGCCCGTGCGACCGGTGAAGCGAAGCTGGCGGGACCTGAGTATCTGGTCGAAGTGATCGTCACGGTTGCGTTGAACTGACCTGTTGAAGCGGGGGGTTTCACACCCCCCGCGCCCCCCGTGGGATATTTTTGGACAGAAAAATCAGCCGCGCAGGAACGACACCAGCGCGCGGGTCGATCCGTCTTTGTCGGAGCCGTCCACTATGCCTTCCAGGATCGGTTGCAGGGCCAGGGCAAGCTCTTTGCCCAGTTCCACGCCCCATTGGTCGTAGGAATTGATCCCCAGGATCACGCCTTCGACAAAGACCCGATGTTCGTAAAGCGCCACGATCTGACCCAGCGTGAATGGAGTCAGCTGGTCATAGGCCAGCACGGTCGAGGGCCGGTTGCCGGGGAAAACCCGGTGGCGGGCTTGCCGGTCCAGTTCCTCACCGGTCGCGCCCTTTTTCGCCATGAGGACGCGGGCTTCTTCCAGGCTGCGGCCGCGCATCAGTGCTTCGGCCTGCGCCAGGCAGTTTGACACGAGCAGGAGATGCTGGTGCGCGAGGTCGGGTTCATGGCCGCGCCGGGCGACAAGGAATTCGCAGGGCACGGTGCGGGTGCCCTGATGGATCAGCTGGTAGAACGCGTGCTGGCCATTGGTGCCGGGTTCGCCCCAGACCACCGGGCCGGAATGGGTTGGCAGGTCGCTGCCGTCGATGGCGACGCGCTTGCCGTTTGATTCCATCTCAAGCTGTTGCAGGTAGGCGGGCAGGCGCGACAGGCGCTGGTCATAGGGCAGGACGGCGCGGGTGGAGTGGCCGCAGATCTGGTTGTGCCAGAGCCCGACAAGGGCCAGCATGACGGGCATGTTCTGCGCAAGATCAGCGGTCAGGAAATGGTCATCCATCGCGCGGGCCCCGGCAAGGAACGCGTCAAACGCCTGAGGTCCGATGGCGATCATCAGCGACAGGCCGATGGGGCCCCACATCGAATAGCGGCCACCGACCCAATCCTCGAAACCGAAAACGCGCGCGGGATCAATGCCATAGGCGGCGGTCTTGTCAGCGGCGGTGCTGACGGCGGCGAATTGGGCGGCGGGGTTCGCAACCTTTTCCGCCATCCAGCGTTTGGCGGTGTCGGCGTTGGTCATCGTTTCGATGGTGGTGAAGGTCTTGGAGGCGACGATCACCAGAGTTGTCGCCGGATCAAGGCCTTGCAGCGTGTCGTGAATGTGCGCGCCGTCGACGTTCGACACGAAATGCACCCGCGGGCCGTCGTGGAAGGGGGCCAGCGCCAGCGTCGCCATGGCCGGGCCAAGGTCAGAACCGCCGATGCCGATATTGACAACATCGGTGATCCGGCCGCCCTGCCCCGTGTAGGCCCCCGAGCGGACATCACCCGCAAAGGCCGCGCAAAGGCTGCGGATGCGGCGCACCTCGGGTAGGACATCGGTGCCGTCGACGGTGATCACCGCGTCATCACCCGCGCGCAAGGCCACATGCAGGACGGCGCGGCCTTCGGTAACGTTGATCTTGTCACCGGCAAACATCGCGGCGCGCTTTTCGGTCAGGTCAGAGGCTTGCGCCAAAGTCACCAGTGCGGCGCGGGTGGTGGCGTCGATGTTGGTCTTGGAGTAGTCCAGCAGCATTCCGTCGGCGTTGACCGAGAACGCATCGGCCCGGTCCGCGTCGAACAGGTCAAGGATCGGGCGGTTGGCGGTCTGGTCGTGCAGCGCCTTGAGGTCGTTCCATTTGTCCATGTCAGTCAGCCCAATGCACGGTTGCGGTATCAAGGACGGCCCGGACGGGCGCCTCCAGCGGGGTCAGGCCCATCGCGCGGTCAAGGGCGGCGCGTTTTTCGGGGCCGGTGATCAAGATGTGGATGTTGTAGGCGGCCTTCAGGACCGGGGCGGTCAGGGTCACGCGGGGCTCGCCCGCCGCCTCGGCCCGCATCGGGAGAAGGATCGGGGCGTCAGGGGCCAGCGCCTCGGCCAGCCGGTCAGCACCGGGAAAGAGGCTGGCGGTGTGCATGTCGGTGCCCATGCCCAACAAAAGGACGGAGATCGGCAGATAGGGACGAAGGCCGTCCTGCAGTTCGGGCAGCATCTCTTCGGGGGTCGCGGCGGGGGCATAAAGCGGCAAAAGCCGGGCTTGCGCCGCACGTCCCCGGATCAGGCGCTGGCGCAAAAGCCGGGTGTTGGAGCGTTCGCTGCCTTCGGGAACCCAACGTTCGTCGTTCAGGACCACGGCGACATTGGCCCAGTCCAGATCGACGCCAGAGAGTGTGTCGAAGACCGGCCCGGGCGTGGTGCCCCCCGGAACGGAAAGCGTAGCGCGGCCATCGCGGCGCAGGAATTCGCCCAACTCCCCGGCGATGACATTCGCCAGCCCCAGCATCAGCATTTCGCGGTCGGGATAGATTTCCAGCTTCATTCGCGGATCTCGCGCCAGCGGCGGCCATCGCGGTGCATCAGCATCAGCGCATCCTCGGGGCCTGACGATCCCGGATCATAGGCCTGCGGCTTGTCGCCCCGGCCCTCCCAGCCCTGAATGATCGGATCGGTCCAGGCCCAGGCGGCCTCGACCTCATCTCCGCGCATGAAGAGGGTCTGATTGCCCCGGATCACGTCCATGATCAGGCGTTCATAGGCGTCGGGAGTTTCCTCGGCCTCGGCCCCCAGAACGGCGGCAAAGGACATGTCCAGCGGCACCTGCATCAGGCGCATGCCGCCCGGACCCGGTTCCTTGATCATCACCATCAGGTTCATGCCTTCATTCGGCTGCAACCGGATCACCAGCACGTTTTCGTGCCAGCCCTTGGCATCGTCAAAGATCGCATGCGGCGGTTGCTTGAAGGTAATCGCAATCTCACTGGTCCGCGCCCGCAGGCGTTTGCCGGTGCGCAGATAGAAAGGCACCCCCTGCCAGCGCCAGTTCGAGATCGCGACTTTCAGCGCGATGTAGCTTTCGGTCTTCGAGGTGGAGTTTTCGGAATGGGTCACATAGCCCGCATCGCCACCCCCTGCCCCGTATTGGCCGCGCACGATGTCTTCGGGCGTGACCGGCTTCAGTGCGCGGATGACTTTCAGCTTTTCATCCCGCACGGCGTCGGGGTCAAAGTGATAAGGCGGCTCCATCGCAATCAGGCACAAAAGCTGCATCATGTGGTTCTGCACCATGTCCCGCATGGCACCGGATTTGTCGTAATAGGCCCCGCGCCCGTTCACGCCGACGGTTTCGGCCACGGTGATCTGGACGTGGTCGATATATTCGGCCTTCCACAAAGGTTCGAACAGGATGTTGGCAAAGCGGACCGCCATCAGGTTCTGGACGGTTTCCTTGCCAAGATAATGGTCGATCCGGTAAATCTGCGCTTCGGTGAAATGCTGGGCCAGAACGGCGTTGAGCGCCCGAGCAGAGGCAAGGTCACGGCCAAAGGGCTTTTCCACGACGATCCGGCTTTGCGCATCGGCGATGCCGTGGTCATGCAACCGGCTGGCGATGTCGCCGAACAGGCTCGGAGCAACCGAGAAATAGAAGGCGCGCACCACGCCATCGCGCATCATATTGCGGAGGGCCGACCAGCCGTTGATCCCCGTTGCATCAATCGCGACATAGTGGATGCGCCCCAGAAAGGCGTCGATCGCCGCCGTGTCCTGCCGGTCAGCAGGCACGAATTCGACAATCGCCGCGCGCACCTGGTCGCGGAATGCGGCTTCGTTCAGGTCGGCGCGGGCGGCACCGATGATCCGGCTGTCGCCCGGCATCTGTCCCGACAGAAACCGGCGATAGAGGCCCGGCAGGATCTTGCGGCGGGCGAGGTCGCCGGTGCCACCGAAGATCACCAGATCAAAATGATCCACCGGAATGACTCGCGAAACCATGACTGTCTCCTGAAGGGCCGTGTTAGCGCTAACGGAGGTGGTTCTACAGCCAGCGCCTGCCTGTGTCTAGCATCCTGATGCGGCAGGTGAAACCGCCAGAAAAATCTGCCCAATGGGACTGATCAGGCGTCCAGTTCCGCATCCCAATACAAATAGTCCATCCAGCTTTCATGCAGATGGTTCGGCGGGAACCGGCGGCCATGCGCCTGCATTTCCTCGGCGGAGGGCGCGCGGGGTGGGTGGTGCAAGGCAAGACCTGACTGGCGTAGCGACTTGCTGCCTTTGTGCAGATTGCAGGGGCTGCACGCCGCCACGACGTTCTCCCAGCTGGTGATCCCGCCACGTGACCGGGGAATGACGTGGTCAAAGGTCAGATCGCCCTTGGCCCCGCAATACTGGCAGCAAAACGCATCGCGCAGAAAAAGATTGAAGCGCGTGAATGCCACGCGCTTCTGGGGACGAACAAACTCTTTCAGGACCACGACCGAGGGTATCCTGAACTCTTGTCGCTGGCTTCGCACCACATGGTCATATTCGGCAACAACCTGGACCCGGTCCAGCACGGCGGCCTTGATTGCTTCTTGCCAGGGCCACAGCGACAGAGGGTAATAACTCAGCGGGCGGAAGTCGGCGTTCAGCACCAAAGCCGGAAAATGCTTCAGGGTTGCGGGATCGCGCACGAACTGGGTTCTGAAATCGCCGTCCATTCCGTCTTAGACTCCGCGCTTTTGCCCGATGCCGATCCGGTCCGGGGGCGGTGGCCTGCCCCTTGGCCATGACTATATCTGGCGTTTTCGTCCTTGCAACCCCCAAGCACCTGCGACGCCCGGGTCTGCTGCCCCTGTGTGATGCCGCATCTTGGTGACATCCGGGTGACAGACCCGTCACGCCGGTTCCTGCCGGTCCGGCGGCGGGCGGCTTGCCAGCCCACCGTCAACTGCAATATCTGACTGCAAGAAACCGGAGCCCACCCCCAATGCCTTTGAACCGACGCCGTCTTCTTCTCCTGTCCGCAAGCGCACTTCTTGCCGCCTGCGGACGCAAACGCCCCGTCGCCGAGCGTCGGGATCTGCACCCGGGCGAGACGCCGGAAATGCGGGCGCTGATCGAACGCTATGCCGGGATCCACGAAATCCCGGAAAGCCTGCTGCACCGCATCATCCAGCGCGAAAGCGGCTATAATCCGGGCGCGCGCAACGGCCCTTACTATGGGCTGATGCAGATCCACCCCCGCACTGCGCTGACGATGGGCTATGACGGCCCGCCCGAGGGGCTGCTGGATGCCGAAACCAGCCTGATCTACGCCGGCCGCTATCTGCGCGGGGCCTGGCTGGTGTCGGGTGGCGATCAGGAACGGGCCGTCATGTGGTATGCCAAGGGCTATTACTATGAGGCCAAGCGTATGGGCCTGCTGGAAGAAACCGGACTTCGGGGTTAAAGCGGATTGCCTTCAATCTGATTCAGATTGAAGGCAATCCAAGACAGTCAAACCATTGGCAATACAGTCAAAGAGCCAAATTTCTTAAGCAAGAAATTTGAAAAATCCTTCGAAGGATTTTGGCCCGATCCCGCCCCTCAGTGCCAGGCGTCAACCGTCTCGGCCTTCTTGCGACCGATATAGTCCTGCAACCCGTCGCGGATGCCTTCGTCCAGCGCCGGGGCCTCATATTCCTGCAGACGCTTTTTCCATTGGCGGTTGGCGCGGATGGCGGCATCCTCGGACCCGGCCAGCTCCCATTTCTCAAAGGGTTCGTTGTCCGACAGGGTGCTGTCCCAGAACGCGGTCTCATAATGGCGCAGGGTGTGGGCGGATCCGAAGAAGTGATTGCCGGGGCCGACTTCGGCAAAGGCATCGACGGCAAGTTGGTCATCATCCATGCGGATCCCGTCCAGATAGGCATGCAAAGCGCCGCAGAGATCGGCGTCCAGCATGAATTTCTCGTAGGACATTGACAAAAGCCCGTCCAGAAACCCGGCGGAATGCAGGATGAAGTTCGCGCCGCAGTGAATCGCGGCCAGCATCGACATCGTGCCTTCCATCATCGCTTGCGCGTCCGGCAGTTTCGAGGTGGTGAAGTTGCCCGAACAACGCAGCGGTAGGTTCAGACGGCGGGCAAGTTGGCCAATGACCTGACTGCCGATGGCAGGCTCCGGGGTGCCAAAGGTGGGCGACCCTGACCGCAGCGACATGGTTGACAGGAAATTGCCAAAGATCACCGGCGCGCCCTTGCGTTCCAGTTGGGTCAGCGCGCAACCGGCCATGGTTTCGGCGAGGCTTTGCACGATCCCACCGGCACTGGTCACCGGACCCATCGCGCCGCCAAGGATGAACGGCACCACGACCGCCGCCTGATTGGCCCGCGCATAGGCGCGCAAGCTGCGGGTCATCGTGCCGTCCCAGACCAAAGGCGAATTGACGTTCACATTGCCCAGAATAACGCAATGATCGTTCACAAACGCCTCACCAAACAGGATCCGCGTCATCTCGATGCTGTCTTCCGAGCGTTCCTCGGCGGTGACGGACCCCATGAAGGGCCGGTCCGACAGCTCGATATGGGCCATCACCATGTCCAGATGCCGCTTGTTCACCGGCACATCGGTCGGCTCGCAGATCGTGCCGCCGGAATGGTGAAAGTTCGGGCTGGACTGGGCCAGCTTGATGAAATTGCGAAAGTCCTCGATGGTGCCAAAGCGGCGGCCACGGTCCAGGTCCATCACGAAAGGGCTGCCATAGGCCGGCGAGAAGACGACGTTCTTGCCGCCGATCTGCACCGAATTCGCAGGATTGCGGGCATGTTGGGTAAATTCGGCCGGGGCGGATTTCAGGATCTCGCGCAGCATGCCAGGTTCGAACTTGACCAGCAGGCCATCGACCTTGGCCCCGGCGCGTTTCCAGTAGTCAATCGCCACCGGGTCATCGCGAAACTCGATCCCGGTTTCGGCAAGCACGCGGTCGGCGGCGGCCTCGATCTTCAGAAGGTTCTCTTCGGACAAAACGTCATAGGTCGGGATGTTGCGAGTGATATAGGGCCGGCCATGCCCGGTGCCCTTTTGCGCCCGTTCCGCCTGCCGCGCCTGACGCCCTGACCGCACCCGTGCTTCGCTCATCCCTGCCCCTCCGAAAACTCGACATAGGTGTCAGGTTTGTCGCAAACGCACCTTCCGTCTGGTCCGTTCGCGACATGATCCCGGCGCAAATCTCCTCAGGTGATGACATCCGGCGTGGTGCGGCCGGTATGGGCGGCGATCTCTGCCATGTCATGCGCCGCGCGGATCACCGGGGCCAAAGCCGCCTGCGCGTCAAGGTCCAGCCCGTCGGGTCCCGCCGCATAACGTTCCAGATAGACCCGCAGGGTAGCACCTTCGGTTCCGGTGCCAGACAGCCGGTAGACGATCCGGCTTCCGTCCTGAAACAGCACCCGCACCCCCTGTTTTACACTGACCGACCCGTCAACCGGATCGGTGTAGGCGAAATCATCCGCCGTGCTGACCCGCATGCCGTCGAACTTGCGGCCGCGAAGTGCGGGCAAAGCCTGGCGCAAAGCCTGCATCATCGCTTCGGCGCGGGCGGCGTCGATCGCCTCGAAATCGTGACGGCTATAGTAGTTGCGGCCGTATTTCGCCCAATGCTCGCGCAGAATCTCGGCCACCGACTGCTTCCTGACTGCAAGGATGTTCAGCCACAACAGCACCGCCCAAAGCCCATCCTTTTCGCGGACATGGTCGGAGCCGGTGCCAAAGCTTTCCTCGCCGCAGATCGTGGCTTTGCCTGCATCCAGAAGGTTGCCGAAGAATTTCCAGCCGGTCGGGGTTTCATATTTCCCGATCCCCAAAGCATCGGCCACCCGGTCGGCGGCGGCGCTTGTCGGCATCGACCGCGCCACGCCCTTCAGCCCCGCCTTGTAGCCAGGAGCCAGATGCGCATTGGCCGCCAGAACCGCAAGGCTGTCCGAGGGCGAGACATAGATCCCGGCCCCGACCACCATGTTGCGGTCGCCGTCGCCGTCGGATGCCGCGCCGAAGTCGGGGGCGGCGTCCGAGAACATCTCGTCCATCAAGGCCTTGGCCCAGGTCGGATTCGGGTCGGGATGCATGCCGCCGAAATCGGGCAGCGGGACCTTGTTGACCACAGTGCCGGGGGCCGCCCCCAGCCGGTTTTCAAGGATTTCCGTGGCATAGGGACCGGTGACGGCGCACATCCCGTCCATCCGCATCCGGAAACCACTGGCGAACATCTCGCGAATTGCGGCAAAGTCAAAGAGGCTTTCCATCAGCGCGGCATAGTCCGCCACCGGATCCACGACATCGACGATCATCCCGCCAAGGTCCTGCCGGCCAATGCGCGTCAGGTCCACATCCTGCGCCTCAAGGATTCGGTATGCGCTGATTTCCAGCGTGCGCTGATACATCGCCTCGGTCTTGGCTTCGGGGGCCGGACCGCCGTTGGCCATGTTGAATTTGACGCCCCAGTCTTCATGCGGGCCACCCGGGTTGTGGCTGGCCGACATGATAATGCCGCCATCAGTCTTGTTCAGCCGGATCAGGTGGCTGGCCGCCGGAGTGGACAGGATCGCCCCCTGCCCCACGATCACCCGCCCTGCCCCATTGGCCGCCGCCATCCGCAGGATCACCTGCGCCGCCCGGTCGTTGAAATAGCGCCCGTCGCCGCCAAGGACAAAGGTCTTGCCCTTGCCGTTTTCATCGCGGCAACCGATTACGTCAAAGATCGACTGGATGAAATTCTCAAGATAGTGCCGCCCCATGAAAACAGGAGTTTTCTTGCGCAAGCCAGACGTGCCGGGTTTTTGCCCTTCGATGGGCTGGGTGGCAACGGCGGTGACATGTTGGGTCATGGTTCAACTCCCTTGGGCTTGCCGGTCACGGACCGGAACAATAGCACGGATTGCGCCGGGGCATGGGCGATTGCGGCGGCGGGCTGACCTTCTTCGGGCTGATCAGGCTGGGTGGTGTCCAGCACCAACTGCCAACCCGGGGCGGTGTCGGGAAGATGCAGCGCGGAGGCGGGGCCGGTGTTGAAGACGGCAAAGATCGCTTCAGGCGACGGATCATGCCCCTCGGCCGCCATGCGCAATTCGACACAAAGGCAGCGGAAGGCGGGGTCATGCCAATCCTCGTGCAACGGCACCGTGCCGTTTGCCCGCCGCCAGATCACATCGGGCACCCCGTCCGACGGGCGCGGGCGGGCATGCAGGAAACGGCCCTGGCGCAGGACCGGCAACGCCCGGCGCAGGGCCGACAGCCGGGTTACAAAGCGCAGGAAATCGGCATCAAGGTTGGACCAGTCGATCCACGAGGTCGCGTTGTCCTGGGCATAGGCGTTGTTGTTGCCGCCTTGAGAGTGGCCGATCTCGTCGCCCGCCAGCAACATCGGCACGCCTTGTGACAGCAAAAGCGTCGCCAGCAGGTTGCGCTTGCGCAGCGCGCGCGCGGCATTGGTCACCGGGTCCGCAGTCGGGCCTTCGACCCCAAGATTGTCCGAGTGGTTTTCATGATGCCCATCGCGGTTGTCTTCGCCATTCGCGAAGTTGCGCTTGATGGTAAAGCTGACCAGATCCTGCAGGGTAAAGCCGTCGTGGCTGGTGACAAAATTCACCGAGGACGTGGCGGCCCGGCCCGAATGGTCAAAGCGTTCGGCGCTGCCCAAGAGCCGGGCGGCAAGGTCACGCGTCAACCCCGCGTCCCCCTTCCAGAACCGCCGCGCCCCATCGCGGAACTTGTCGTTCCATTCCAGAAAAGGATGCGGATAGGCCCCAAGCTGATAGCCGCCGGGGCCGATATCCCACGGCTCGGCAATCAGCTTGACGCGGGCAAGGACCGGGTCCTGCCGGATGGCGTCGAAAAATCCGCCATTGGGATCAAAGCCATGCGGCTCACGCCCCAGGACGGTGGCAAGATCAAAGCGGAAACCGTCGACATGCGCCGCTTCGACCCAATAACGCAAACTGTCCATCACCATCCGCAACACCATCGGCTGCGTCAGGTTCAGCGTGTTGCCGGTGCCCGCATCATTGGCATAGGTCCGCCCGCCCCCGGAAAGCCGATAATAGCTGGCATTGTCCAGCCCCCGGAACGACAGGGTCGGGCCCCATTCGTCGCCCTCGGCGGTATGGTTGTAGACCACGTCCAGGATCACCTCGATCCCCGCGACATGCAGGCGGCGCACCATGGTCTGAAACTCGCGGAGTGCAGTTTGCGACATAAAGCGCGCTTCGGGGGCAAAGAAGCCAAGCGTATTATAGCCCCAATGATTGCGCAGGCCCTTCAGCACCAGAAAGCGGTCATCGACAAAGGCCTGCACCGGCAAAAGCTCGATCGCGGTGACGCCAAGCTGATGATAATGCGCGATCATCGCATCCGACGACAGGCCCAGATAGGTGCCCCGCTGGCCCTTTTCGACACCGGGATGGAGTGCTGTCAGCGATTTGACATGCGCCTCGTAGATCAGGCTTTCGGCGCGCGGGATTCGCGGCGGCGCATCATCGCCCCAGTCAAAGGACGGGTCGGTCACCACCGCTTTTGGCACGGCAAAGGCACTGTCACGGGTATCGAAACTGAGGTCCCCGCGAGAGCTGCCGATCTTGTAGCCCATCACCGCGTCCGACCATTTCAGCCGGCCTTCCAGCGCGCGGGCATAGGGGTCCAGCAGCAGCTTGTTGGGGTTGAACCGGTGGCCCTGCTCCGGCGCATAGGGCCCATGCGCGCGAAAGCCGTAAACGGTGCCAGCGGTCAGGCCGCCAACATGGATGTGCCAGACATCGCCATCCCGGTCCAGCATCGGCAGGCGGGCGATTTCCTTGCGACCGTCCGGGGAAAACAGGCACAGCTCGATCCGTTCGGCATGGGCCGAGAAGACGGCAAAGTTGACCCCGTCGCCGGTCAGACTTGCGCCCATCGGCCAGGGCTGGCCGGCGGCGGTCGCGTGACCCGACAGTCGCGCGGGCAAGGAAACGGCTTGCGCTGTCACGCGATCAGCCCATCGTAAAGCGCGCCATAAGCCATGGCCGAGGTCTCCCAACCCACCGGATGCGCCATGGCATTGGCGCGGACTTTCGCCCACAGCTTGGGTTGACGGTAGAGGTCCAGCAGCTTTGCCAAAGCCTGCCGCAGCGCCATCGCGTCGACCGGGTGAAAGGTCACCCCGTTGGCGGCGTTGGTGGCCAGCGTCGCGGGCGACACCCCGATCACCGTATCGGCAAGACCGCCGACCAGCGACACCACCGGCAAGGTGCCATAGCGCAGGCCATACATCTGGGTCAGCCCGCAGGGTTCAAACCGGCTGGGCACCAGCACCGCATCGGCCCCGGCGAAAAGCCGGTGGCTGAGCGCCTCGTCATAGCCGATCTTGACCGCGACCCGGCCCGGAAACCGCGTGGCAAGGGCGCGCATCGCCCCCTCCATGGCAGGATCGCCCGAACCCAGCACGATCAACCCGCCGCCTCCCGCGATGAAGTCCGGGATGACGGCAGGCAAAAGGTCGATCCCCTTCTGGTCGGTCAACCGGCTGACGACGATGGCCAGCGGCCCCGGCACCTCCAGCGCGAATTCCTCACACAACCGCGCGCGCGCCACCGCCTTGCCCGCCATTGCCCTGGCCCCAAAGGGCGGATCCTCGGCCCCCGGGTCCCAGACCCCGGTATCGACCCCGTTCAGGATGCCCGTCACCACCGCCCCGCGTGCAGCGATGACGCCTTGCAGGCCCATGCCAAACTCTGGCCGCATCAGTTCCGCCGCATAGCTGGGGGAAACCGTGGTGATCCAGTCCGCAGTCACCAGACCGGCCTTCAGGCTGGAGATGCCGCCGAAATACTCCAGCGCCTCGGAGTGAAACGCATGGCCGGGCAGCCGCAACACCCCCAGCATCTGCGCCGGAGCCCAGCCCTGAAAGGCGATGTTGTGGATGGTCAGGACTGATTTCACCCCGCCATTGCCGTGATAGGCCAGATAGGCCGGGGCAAACCCCGCCTGCCAGTCATGCGCATGCAGCACGTCCGGCTTCCAACCCGCCAGCCCCTCGCGGGCGACCAGACCTTCCCGTGCAATCCGGGCGGCGACCCATGACAGGGCGGCAAAGCGGATGGCATTGTCGGGATGTTCCCCTTTGTTCGAGGAATAGGGCCCGCCCTCACGGTCATAAAGGTGGGGTGCGTCCAACAGGAGCAGCGACACGCCAGCCACCTCGCCCGCCAGCACCCGACCCTTGCCGCCCCACAGGTCAGGCTCCTCGAACACCACCGGCCAGGATTTCGCTTGCGCCGCGAGGTCCCGATACGCCGGGATCAGCACCCGCATGTCCCAGCCCACAGCGCCAAGTGCCGCTGGCAGGGCCCCCACGACATCCGCCAGCCCGCCGGTCTTCACCAGCGGCACACATTCCGACGCCACCGACAAAACCCGACCACCCATGTCGCATTTCTCCCCGATTTGCTCTTTTCAAAAATACTCCACGGGGGTCCGGGGGTGTGAAACCCCCGGCCGTTCCGCAGAAATGCCGCCTCAGGACAGGGCCTTCGCCCGTGCGTTGATCATGTCCTGCGTGATCAGGACAATGCCCGCGTCCGTCCGGCGGAACCACTTGGCATCTTCCTCTGGGTCCTGACCCACGACCAGATTTTCGGGAATGATCACCCCCCGGTCGATGACGCAATTCTTCAGCTCGGCCTTGCGGTTGACGATCACCTGCGGCAGCGCCACCACATATTCCAGTTTGGAGAAACTGTGAGTCCGGACCCCGGTGAACAGAAGCGAATTGCTGACCTCCGAGCCCGAGACGATGCAATCGCCCGACACCAGCGACGACACCGCCGTACCGCGCCGACCATCCTCGTTGTGGATGAACTTGGCAGGCGGCAGGATCTCGGCATAGGTCCAGATCGGCCACGAGCTGTCGTAGATGTCCAGCTTGGGGATGAAATCCGTCAGGTCGATATTGGCTTGCCAGAAGGCGTCGATCGTGCCGACATCGCGCCAGTAGGGTTCTTTTTCAAGGCCCGAGGTCACGCAACTGTCGGCAAACTTGTGCGCAACCGCCTTGCCGTTCTTCACCACATACGGGATCAGGTCAAAGCCGAAGTCGTGGGTGGAATTGTCGTCGGCCATGTCCGACAGCAACAGATTGCGCAGGAAGGCCCAGTCAAAGACGTAAATCCCCATGCTGGCCAGCGCATTATCGGGATCGCCCGGAATTGCGGGCGGGTCCTTGGGCTTTTCCAGAAAATCGGTGATCCGCATCGCCTTGTCGACATGCATGACGCCAAAGGCCGTGGCTTCCATCCGGGGCACGGTCAGGCAACCGATGGTGACATCCGCGCCCGCATCGACGTGCTGACGCAGCATCAGTTCGTAGTCCATCTTGTAGATGTGGTCGCCTGCCAGGATCACCACATACTTGATGCCGTAGCTGTCGATGATGTCGATGTTCTGCGCCACGGCGTCAGCGGTGCCACGATACCAGTTCACCTCGTCCATCCGCTGGCTAGCGGGCAGCACGTCCAGATATTCGTTGCGTTCCGCCCGAAAGAACCCCCAGCCGCGCTGGATGTGGCGGATCAGGGAGTGCGCCTTGTATTGCGTCGCCACCGCCATCTTGCGGATGCCCGAGTTCAGCGCATTCGACAGCGCAAAGTCGATGATGCGGGTCTTGCCGCCAAAATAGACCGCTGGCTTGGCGCGCCGGTCGGTCAGTTCTTTCAGGCGGCTGCCGCGTCCCCCGGCAAGGACAAAGGCCATGGCCTGACTGGACAGGCGCTGGTTCGGTCTTGGTTGCATCGACGTCCCTCCCCTAAAGCGGCTTTGCCGCCGGTAATCAATCCTGTTGCAGATAGATGGCACTTAGCGGCGGCAGGTTGACAAGCGCCGATTGGACTTGCCCGTGCCACGGCGTCTTTTCTGTCGTGACGCCGCCCATATTGCCCCGGTTGCCGCCGCCATAAGCCTCGGCGTCGGTATTCAGGATCTCGCGCCAGAGGCCCTTGTCCGGCAGACCCAGTCGGTAGTGCCGCTGGACCGGAGTCATGTTGATCACCGCGACAACCGGCTTGTCGCCCGCACGGCCGTTGCGGACCCAGGCGAAAACCCCGGCCTCGGCATCATTCCATTCCAGCCAGTCGAACCCTTCGGGGCGGCAGTCATTCACATGCAAGGCCGCAGTATCGCGGTAGACCCGGTTCAGGTCGCGGACCAGACGTTGGACGCCCTTATGTTCTGCAATATCAAGCTGATGCCAGTCAAGGCTTTGGTCATGGTTCCACTCCGCCCCTTGGGCAAACTCCTGACCCATGAACAAAAGCTTCTTGCCCGGATGCGCCCACATGAAGCCGTAATAGGCGCGAAGGTTGGCGAATTTTTCCCACGCGTTGCCGGGCATCTTTGACAGCATGCTGCCTTTGCCATGCACGACCTCGTCATGGCTGATCGGCAGGATATAATTTTCGCTGAAGGCATAGGTCAGGCCAAGGGTCATCAGGTTGTGGTGATGCTTGCGGTAGATCGGGTCGTGTTCGATGTAGCGCAGCGTGTCGTTCATCCAGCCCATGTTCCACTTGAAGCCAAAGCCAAGTCCGCCGTGGTCCACCGGACGGCTGACACCGGGAAACGCGGTCGATTCCTCGGCGATGGTCATGATCCCCGGGACTTCGCCATAGGCGGTGATGTTGGTCTGTTGCAGGACGGCGATTGCCTCATAATTCTCGCGGCCGCCGTCCTTGTTCGGGACCCATTCGCCCGATTTGCGGCTGTAGTCGCGGTAGAGCATGCTGGCCACGGCATCAACGCGAAGGCCGTCGATGTGGTATTCTTCCATCCAATACAAAGCGTTACTGACCAGATAGTTTTTAACCTCGGTCCGGCCATAGTTGTAGATCAGGGTGTTCCAGTCTTGATGGAACCCCTCACGCGGATCGGCGTGTTCGTACAGCGGGGTGCCATCAAAGCCGCCCAAGCCATGGGCATCGCTGGGAAAATGGCCCGGAACCCAATCAAGAATGACCCCAAGCCCCTTGCGGTGCGCGGCATCGACAAGGGCGCGAAATTCGGTTGGGGTGCCGTGCCGGATGGTGGGGGCAAAAAGCCCGACCGGCTGGTAACCCCATGATCCGTCGAAAGGATATTCGCTGACCGGCATGCATTCGATATGGGTAAAGCCCATGTCGGCGGCATAATCGACCAGTTGCTCCGCCAGTTCAAGGTAGCTGAGCATCCGGTTGCCCGGCGCGCGCCGCCAGGACCCCAGATGCACTTCGTAAACCGAGATTGCGGCGTCGATATTATGCCGCGCCGCGCGGTCTTTCATCCAAGTGTCGTCCTGCCAATCGCCGCGAATTTCCCTTACCACGCTTGCGTTTGCTGGCGGATGTTCAGAGCCGAATCCAACCGGATCGGCCTTGAGCGGCATCAGCGCGCCGCCCGGCCCCTTGATCTCGTATTTGTAGGTCGTCCCTTCGCCAAGTCCGGGCAGGAACAATTCCCACACGCCGGTCGATCCGCGCCTGCGCATCGGCGCCCGGCGACCGTCCCAGACGTTGAAATCGCCGACCACCGACACCCGTTCGGCATTCGGAGCCCAAACCGCGAAATTGACGCCAGAGACACCGTCATGCGTGACCGGATGCGCGCCCAGCACCTGCCAGAGGCGTCGGTGCGTGCCTTCGCCCAGCAGGTATTCGTCCATCTCGCCCAGCACCGGTCCAAAGCGATAGGGATCATCAAATTCCCAAGCGTTGCCATGACCTTCTGCGCGGAGCATGTAGTTGGCTTTCCGAGCCATTTGATGGGTGAAAAGCCCCGGAATACCCGGATAGGCGACCGCCTCGACCTCGGTCTTGCCCGTCCGCACCCACAGTTGTTCCGCACCCGGCACAAAGGCCACGATCTCCCAGCCCTTGGCGCGCTTGTGCGGCCCCAGGACGGCAAAGGGGTCACCATGCCAGCCGCCGGCAATCGCCTCGGCTGCGGCTTTGTCCAGTGTTGTCGCGGCCATTCGTCCCTCCCAAGGTGCGTCAGAGCGCCGATGTCGTCTGCCAAACTTCGTTCATGTAGCTGCGGATCGTGCGGTCGCTGGAAAAGAACCCGCTGCGGGCCGTGTTCAGGGCGGCCATGGTCAGCCAGCAGTTGCGGTCAGCGTATGCTGCTTCCGCCGCCCATTGCGCAGCATGGTAAGCATCAAAATCCGCTGCGACGAGGAAATAGTCGTGGTGCCAGACCCGGTGGACAAGCCCGTGATAGCGCCCCGGTTCATCGGGTGAGAATGTGCCCTCGACGATCATCTGCAGCACGTCCTGCAGCGGCTGGCTGGCCTCGATCGCCTTTTTCGCGTGGTCAGGGTCTTCGCGACGCTTGGCGACCTCGGCTGCAGTCAAGCCGAAGAGGAAGAAGTTTTCAGCCCCAACCTCTTGCAAAATCTCGACATTCGCGCCGTCCAGGGTGCCGATGGTCACGGCCCCGTTCATCATGAATTTCATGTTGCCGGTTCCCGACGCCTCTTTCCCGGCGGTGGAAATCTGTTCGGAAAGGTCGGTTGCCGGGATCAGCCGTTCGGCCATGGTCACGTTGTAATTCGCTGGATAGATAACCTTCAGCAGGTCTTTGGTCACCGGGTCACTGTTAACAACCTGCGCCACATCGTTGATAAGACGGATTATTTCCTTGGCGACTGCATAGCCGGGCGCGGCCTTGCCACCGAATATCCTGACCCGTGGCACCCAAGGCCCCTTTGGGTTGGCGCGCAAGCGGTGCCAATGGGCGATGGTTTCCAGAATGTTCAAAAGCTGGCGTTTGTATTCGTGAATCCGCTTGATCTGCACATCAAAGAGGGCGTCGGGCGACACCTCGATCCCCATTTCGCGCCCGATCCAGTTTGACACCGCCACCTTGTTGGTGCGTTTTGCCGCCGCAAAGGCATCGCGGAAGCCAGAGTCGGTCACATGCGGCTCAATCCCTTTCAGCAGGTCAAGATCGGCCTCCCAACCTGCGCCGATCGTGTCGGTGATCAGGTTGGACAGCGGGTGATTGGCCATCCGCAGCCAGCGCCGAGGGGTTACACCGTTGGTCTGGTTGATGATCCGCCCGGGATGCAGCGCGTTGAGTTCGGGGAACAGGTTTTGCCTGACCAGATCGGTGTGCAACGCCGACACGCCGTTGACCTTGTGGCTCATGATGAAGGCAAGTTCGCCCATCCGCACTTCCTGGTGCTTGACGATGCCCACATAATGCGGCCGGTTCGGATAGGCGCGACGGTGCCAGCTGTCGATGCGTTCGACAATCTGCATATGGCGCGGCAAAACGTTTCCAAACATGAAAGTCGCCCACTTTTCAAGGGCTTCTGGCAACAAAGTGTGGTTGGTATAGCCAAGGCAAGCGCGGGCAACCGTCAGCGCCTCATCGAACGGCAGGCCGTGGTCGTCCGACAAAAGCCGGATCAGTTCCGGGCCGGCAATCGCCGGATGGGTGTCGTTCATCTGGATCGCGACATGGTTCGGCAGCGCGCGCAGGTCGGAATGGCTGGCCAGATAGCGGCGCAGAATGTCCTGCAAGGCGGCCGATGTCAGGAAAAACTCCTGCTTCAGGCGCAATTCCTTGCCCTGATAGGTGGTGTCGTCGGGGTACAGAACACGGCTTAGAGTCCGCGCCAGCGTCTCGGGTTCGGCAGCCGCCGTGTAGTCGCCACGGTTAAAGCGTTCGAGGTCGAAATTCGTTGTCCCCTTCGCCCCCCAAAGGCGCAGGGTGTTGGCCCATTTGCCCTGCCAGCCGACCACAGGCGTGTCAAAGGCCTGGGCGGTCACGGTTTCGCCAGGCACCCAACGCTCACGCCCGTCACGGGCCTCGACTGTTCCTTTAAAGCCAATGGTGTAGGCGCTTTCAGGGCGGGCAAATTCCCACGGATGGGCTTGGGCCAGCCAGTTTTCCGGCGTCTCAATCTGGCGACCGGCGTCAAAATGCTGGCGGAAAAGCCCGTGTTCATAGCGGATGCCGTAGCCGTAGGCCGGGCAGCTCAGCGTCGCCATCGATTCCATGAAGCAGGCCGCAAGCCGCCCAAGACCGCCATTTCCAAGCGCGGCGTCAGGCTCGTCGTCGATCACCGCGCGCAGGTCCTGTCCGAATGCGGCCATCGCTTCGGTCGCCATCTCGTAGAGGCCAAGATTGATCGTCGCATCCTCAAGTATTCGACCGATCAGGAACTCCATCGACAGATAGTAGACACGCTTGTGATCCTCGGCCCAGGTCCGTTTGGTTGACGCAAACCACGGCTCTACGATCCGGTCGCGGATCGCGTGGCTAAGCGCCATGCGCCAGTCATGGATGCTGGCGTGCGGCGCATCCTTGCCGACGGTAAAGGTGAGGTGCCGCAGGATATCAGCCTGCAGAAGGTTCGGGGTAAGGCTCAGGTCGGTCACGGTCTTGTCCAGCAAGGAAATCTCCTGATGAGCCTAAGCGCGCGCGCGCCGTAGGTCGAGTGTGTCCGGGCGATTGCCGCGTCTATAGTTCCTGTTACCGCAAACATCCGATTTGTCCAGTGGCCTTTCAAAACGCTTTGGGATGCATATCTGTTGGCAAGCCCGCGTCGTTCGGACGCAATAGCGGCCACAAGGCTTGACGTCGCGCCGTTCCCGGCGCGCAATAGGCGAAAAGAGGGTGCCATGACACGACTTTCCGTTCCCGACATGAGCTGCGGCCATTGCAAGGCCAGTGTAGAGGCTGCGCTTGCCAACGTTCCGGGCGCAGGGGCCATCCGCGTCGACCTTGCCGGCCGTACGGTCGAGGTTGACGGGGCCGCCGCGATCCCTGCGCTGCTGTTGGCGCTGGATGCGGCAGGCTATCCGGCCAGCACAGCAGGCTGATACCCAGTTTTAGGGTCAGGAATCCCCCCCTTTTGCGGCGACACCTGTTGCAGATGTCGCACAATCGCGCCATATCGCCGGAAATCGCGTGTTGGGGGGCTTGAAGCCAAATCCCCGCCGCGCAAGATGCCCGCAAGGCAAAAGAACAAGAGCCAGCGATACGGAGCAGCACCATGGCCAAAGACGCACCCCAACCGCAACAAGGCGGCACGACCAGCCAACCCCAGCAGCAGCAAGGCCAGACTTCGGGCACCAGCCAGCAGCAGGGCTCCCAGCCGATCTTTCGCGACTGGGCAGCGATCTGATCAAGGCCTGACCGGTTGACAGGACCGCCCGGACTGCGGCAAGCCTTTGGCTGTCCCCTTTCCAAGGCAGCAGGCCCGTGTCCGACCCGGTCTCAACCATCCCTAATCTTGGGCCTGCATCCGAACTGGCCTTTGCCAAGGCCGGTATTACGACTGCCAATGAACTGCGCGCCCTTGGTCCGGATGAGGCGTATCGCCGCTTGCTTGGGTCCGGCACCCGGCCGCATTTCATCGGCTATTACGTGCTGGTGATGGGGTTGCAGGGCCGACCCTGGAACGACTGCAAGGGCGACGAGAAAAAGGCCCTGCGCCTGCGGTTCGATGCACTATGCGCCGGGTTCAACCGCAGCGACACCAAGCGCAACGCTGATATCGAGACGATGCTCAGCTATCTTGGCGTGGTGGAACGCAGCTGAGCCCTTTGGTCTGGCTGGAAAATGGTGCCCCCAGAGAGACTCGAACTCCCGACCCTCTGATTACAAATCAGATGCTCTACCAGCTGAGCTATAGGGGCACGGGTTCCAGATACCCTTAGCCGCCGGTTCGTGCAAGACCGGGTATGGCATCAATCGCGTTGTTCGCGCGCCAGAAAGGCCACGGCAATCAGGCCCACGGCCATTACCACCAGGGCGGCGGGGGCGGCTTCGGACAGTCGCTCCAGACTGGCAAGCTCGAACACGCGGGTCGACAGGGTGTCATAGTTGAACGGACGCAAGAGCAGCGTTGCCGGCAGCTCCTTGACGCAATCAACAAAGACCACCAGCAGCGCGGTCGCCACCGACCCCCGCATCAAGGGCAGATAGACCGCCCCCAGCGTGCCGCCTGCCGTCCGCCCCAAGGACCGCGCGGCCATCGGCAAAGTGGGCGCCACCCGCCCGAAGGCTGCATCCAGTGCGCCTTGGGCAATCCCGAAGAATCGCACCAGATAGGCCAGACCCAGCGCGAATGCGGTGCCGGTGATCATCAGGCCGGGATCGGTGCCGGTCAACGCCAGCACCGCGTCGGCCAACCGGTGATCCAGTGCCGCCAGCGGAAACAGCAGACCCAGCGCCAGAACTGCACCCGGGGCGGCATAGCCGATCACCGTCAGCGGCAGCAGCCAGCGCACGACGCGTGAGCCGGACAAGCGGACTGCATACACCAGAAACAACGCGGCCGTCACCGTGGCCACCGCCGCCCCGCCCCCGACGACAAGCGTGTTCAGCAACGCCTGCCCCAGGCCCGGCGCAAGCCAGCCTTCGGGCGCGCGAAAGGCGTGGACCAGCATTACCCCGAGGGGCAGCAGGAACCCACCGGCAAAGGGCAGCACGCAGGCCAACGTGGCCAGCCAGCGCAAGCGCCCGACAATCACTTGCGGCGTGATCGGCCGGGCACTTCGACCCAGCCGGTGAAACCGCGCGCCGCCACGCCCTGCCCGCTCCATCCCGACCAGCAGCAAAATCAGAACCAAAATCACCCCGGCAATTTGCGCCGCCCCCCCGGCATTGCCGCCGTTCAGCCATGTGGAAAAGACCCCGGTCGTCAGGGTCTGCACGCCGAAATGCAGCACGGTTGCGTAGTCGGCCACCGTCTCCATCAACGCCAGCGCCACACCTGCCGCAATCGCCGGACGGGCCAAGGGCAGGCCAAGCCGCCAGAACAGCTGCCAGGGCCCGGCCCCAAGCGCGCGGGCAACCTCATAACTGCCAGCCGATTGCTCACGATAGGCGGCGCGGGCCAAGAGGTAGACGTAGGGGTAAAGGGCCAGCGACAGCACCAGAACAGCAGCCCACAAGGACCGGGTTTCGGGAAACCAGTAGTCCCGCGCCGAGGTCCAGCCAAAGCCGGACCGCAGCGCCGATTGCAGCGGCCCGGAGAAATCCAAAAAATCGACCAGCGCATAGGCCCCGACATAGGCCGGGATCGCCAGTGGAAACAGCAACGCCCAAGCCAGCCAGTCGCGCCCGGGAAAGCGGTACAGGCTGACCAGCCAGGCCGCCCCCGTCCCCATCGCCGCCGTAAGCACCGCGACCCCCAACATCAGCCCAAGCGTGGTGGCCAGATAGCGCGGCAGGACCGTGGCCAAGAGGTGCGGCCAGATGTTCTCAACTGGGTGAAAGGCGATCCAGAGGATCGACGCAATTGGCGCCATCACCACCAGCGCCAGAATGACCGCGCCGGGCGTCCAGAGATCAAGCCTGGGCCGCAGGGTCGCGGGATTGGGGTGATGCAAAGCCCGGGTCATCGCCCGGCGGATACAGGAAAGCGGTTTAACTGTCCAGAAAAGCCCGTATAGTCGCCCGCGAAAGCGACCCTTGGACGGTCGCAACAAAGCAAGGCCCGATGCGCATCGTCTATCACCTGGGTGCCCATTGCACCGATGAGGACCGTCTGGTCCGCTGCCTTCTGAAGAACCGCGCCGTGCTGGCCGAACAGGGGATCATCGTCCCCTCACCGACCCGCTATCGCAAATTGATGCGCAATGCTGCCGTCGGATTGCGCGGAGAGTCGGCCAGTGCCGAGACCCAGGCCCTGATTCTTGATCAGATCATGGAAGAGGCCGAAGCAGAGCGGCTTATCCTGTCTTGGGACAGTTTTCTAAGTTTTCCAGCCTGGGTGATGCAAGGTTCGCTTTACGATTTTGCTGGCCAACGCATCAATGCCTTTACTTCGATTTTTCCGGACATCGAAGCCGAGTTTCACCTTGGCATCCGAAACCCGGCGACTTTCCTGCCAGCATTGCGCGAAAAAGTCAGCGGCAAGGGACACGAAGACATTCTGGCCAGCAGCGACCCGATGGCGGTCCGGTGGTCAGCGGTCGTGGAGCAGATCCTGGAGCTGAATCCCGGCGTGTCATTGACAGTCTGGTGCGATGAGGAAACGCCGCTTATCTGGCCCGAGGTGCTTCAGGCCGTGTCCGGCCACGCGCCAGGGACCGAACTTGTCGATGACGACGAGATCCTGTCAATGATCATGGCCGACATCGGCATGGCGCGGATGAAGGCGTATTGTGCCGAGCATCCGCCGCAATCTGTGCTGCAGCGGCGCCGGATCGTGACAGCTTTTCTGGAACGCTTTGCCCGCCCGGACCGGGTCGAGGTCGAGATCGATATCCCCGGCTGGAACGCGGACTATGTTGCCGAACTGACCCGGCGCTATCTGGAAGATGTCGAACGCATCCGGATCATGGACGGCGTCACCTTTTTAGAAGCCTGAGGGCGTTCAGACCATCCCAAGTGCGGATTTATACAGCTCCAGCACCGCCTCTTCTTCGGCCAGATCGTCAGGCTTGCGTTTGCGCAGGGCCACGACCATCCGCATGACGCGGGTGTCGTAGCCCCGGCCCTTGGCTTCGGCCATCAGCTCTTTCTGCTGTTCGGCCAGGTCCTTCTTTTCGGCGTCAAGCTGCTCGAAGCGTTCGATGAACTGACGCAGCTCGTCTGCGGTCACGGCGTATTGTGCGGTCGCGTCGGTCATCTTTGCCCTCTTTGGGTTCATGTGTCCGGCGGTTCCTACCCCGGCCCCGCAGCCGGGTTCAAGCAGGATCGTCGCCAATGCGCCCGCTTGCCGCAGACTGGCGAAGCCGGTAGGACGGCAGCACAACACATCAGACACGGGGACCGGAATGCAGGCATTGATCTGGATCGGCGCGGCACTGGCCCTTTTGGGTGTGCTGGGGCTTGGCTATTGCGTCGCACGGGTGTTGCGGGCGCGGCGGGCGGGTCTGGACGACGACGCGCTGCGCGCCGAATTGCGACGGGTGGTCACGATCAATCTTGGCGCCGTCGGGGTATCCGCACTGGGCCTGATGCTGGTGGTGGCCGGGATCATGCTGGGCTAGGTGCCCGGCATGCCGGTCACACCGGCATGTTGTCAAAGCCTTCTTCGGTCTCATCCTCGGTCGGCAAGGTCGCCATCTGGCCCGGAATCAACGCTGTCAGCGCCTGCATTTCGGCGAAAAGCAGTTTCAGCCCTTGTTCTTCCAGCGCAATGCCGGATTTCAGCAGCTCGGCCTCGGCTTGAATCAGGTCTGTGGGGTTGGTCATGGTCATGCGGCGCACTCCCGGCAAAAGGGTGTCCATGGCAAAACGTCTAGACGGGCTTGCGGGATGTCGGCACCGCACAGGGCGCACACGCCGTAGGTGCCGTTGGCAATGCGGGCCAGCGCGGCCCTGATCTGCGGGATTTCGGCCTGCCCGGCAATCCCGGTCGCCTCCAGCACCTCATCGGTCTCACGTTCGACCGCAAGGTCTTCCCAGTCGGGATTGTGGTGCGAATCCAGTTCGCTTTCGATCAGCACCAGCCGCGCGCCAAGTTCGGAAAGCCGCGCCTCAAGCGCCGCCTTGCGGGTTGCCAAGGGCACCTTGATGGATGTCTGCATTTTCAACTCCTGTCGTTTGGAAAAATGTTACGCGGGGCCCGCGCGCCCGGCCTTGACCCAAATCAACAGGAAGTCTTTCGCTTTTGCCGCTTGCCGCTTAGGGTTGCGCAAACGCCCTGACAGGTTTTGCGACCTTTGAAGAAGGACCACCGAATGGATATCCGCAGGATTACCCCCGACTATGCCGTCTCGCCCCAGATCGAGGCCGCCGATCTGCCCGCCCTGAAGGCTGCCGGCTTTGTAATGGTGATCGACAACCGCCCCGACGGTGAGATCGGGTCACATCAGCACTCGTCGATCATTCAGTCAGCGGCCGAGGCGCTGGGTCTGGCCTTTGTCGCCAACCCGGTGATCGGCGGGGCGATGACTATGGAGAATGTTCAGGCGCAGCGCGCCGCGATGGACAGAGCGGACGGTCCGGTCTTTGCCTATTGCGCCAGCGGCAACCGGTCGTCTGTGGTCTGGGCCCTGGCCGAGGCCGGGAACCGCCCGGTGGACGATCTTGTCGGCCTGCCCGCGCGGTTTGGCTATCAACTGGATCACCTGCGCCCGCAGATCGAGGCCCTGTCCAAGGCCGGGTAAGCGGTCGGCGCGGAAAGCTTCCAACTGGAATCACATGACGTGTGATCGGGTTTATCCGGTCGCGCGCAATTCTTGTTCCGGTTCGGGCGCCGTGGCGATTGGCGGCAGTCGCGGGATCGACACCGGGACAGATGCGGGGGCCTGACGGCGTCCAGTCTCAACCTCGGTCAGTTTCAGCGCCCGCATGCCCCGGTTCTGGCCCAGCTTTGCCCGCGCCAACCGCTTGCCCTGCGGCGTTTCCAACGAGATCATGTCAAGCCCGGCCAGCGGCATGTCCAGAACCTCACCCACCTGCAGCGCCATGATCCGGCCCAGTGGCATCCGCATCCGGCCGATGACCGCGTCAAGGCGACAATCGGCCTGCAGCACCTGCACCCCAAGCGCCGCGGAAAAGTGCACTGCATCCTCACCGGCCTCGTCGCGTTCGGTCATGGGACTTTCGGCGCGACCGATGGCCGGCAGGATCAGGATGATCTGACCGCCGCGACCGGCGCTGCCAAGGGTGACCTCGGCCGACAGAACCCGGTAAACCTCCTCCTCCAGCAACAGCGGCAGTGGGCGGATATCGTCCAGGAATGATCCATAGCGAAAGCCCCCGGCCCAGGTCAGGTCTGCCTCGTCCATCAGGCTTTCTTCCAGCCCGGTCAGGGCGCGGTCGATGACCCCCGCCACCATCGCCGCGTCGATCCGGGTCGGTTTGCGCGCGGGCGGGGCCTGCGTCGACAGCCGACCCATCGCCTGCATTTCGATCAGGGCGGCGGTGACCGACGGCGACAGCAGCAGCACGCCGATCCCGGCGGCAGGACCGTCCAGCAACGCAACCAGCGACCTATCCGGTGCAATCTCTGCCACCTCGGCCAGGCTGGCGCGGGTCACGGTCAGCTTTTGCACGCATAGGTCAAGCCCCATCGCGTCGCGCGCCGCGCGGGCCAGGGCCAGACGCCAGCCCCGATCTGCCCCCGGCGCACCATCGGCGAGCGGCTGGCGGGCGCGATCGATCTTGCGGCGGATCACGTCGGTCATCAAGGGCCCCCGGGTTTGGGTCGTCCCGCCGAGATTACCGCCCGCAAGCCTACCAAAACGTTAAGCCGCCAGCTTTTCCAGCCGCAAGGGCACCGTCACCCGGAACGCCGCCCCGCCCTGCCCCGGAAGATAAGCCACCGATCCGCCAAGGCTGGTCATGATCTCGCGGCAGATCGCCAGCCCAAGCCCCGCCCCACCGGCGCGGTTGGCATCCGACAGGCGGGCGAATTTCTCGAAGATCAGCGATTGCGATTCCTTCGGGATGCCCTTGCCGTTGTCGACAAAATCCACCGTAAGTTTGCCGCCACGCTGGCGCAGGCTGATGCGCAGCTCCGGCTGGTCAGCGGTGCAATACTTGCGCGCGTTCGAGATCAGGTTGATGAACACCTGCGTCAACCGGTCGGCGTCGGTTCTAAGGAATATCGCCTCACTTGCCGGATCGCGGGTGACCAGAAAATTACGCTCGGGCCGGGTCTGGCGCGCGGCGGTCAGCGCGGTTTCCAGCATCTGATGCAGGTTCGCAAGGCCAAGGTTCAACTGCACCATGCCGTTTTCCAGCACGGACAAGTCCAGAAGATCGTCCAAGAGCCGGGTCAGCCGCTTGGCCTCGTCATGGATGATCCGGCCGTAGCGGGTCACCTGTTCGGCGGGCAGCACACCTTCGGTCAGAATCTCGGAAAACGCGCGGATCGAGGTCATCGGAGTGCGTAATTCGTGGCTGATCTGGCTAAGGAAGGCATCCTTCTGAACCGACAGTTGCTGCAGCTTTTCATTGGCTTCGCGTAAGGCGCCGGCGGTGCGGGTCAACTCGCTTTCGCGCGTTTCCAGCCGGGCCGAGTATTCCATGATCTGCGCCGCTTCGCTTGCGACGGCCATCAGATCTTCGACCGTGACCATGGCGCGGCCGACAAGCTGGCTGAGCATCGCATGCGCGGTGGCAGCGCCCACGGTGCCGGACAACCGTGCCTCAAGCGCGTCCAGAAAGGCCGGGGTCGGGTCGGGGAGAAAGCCCGCCTTGCCCTGATCGCGGGCAGCGGCCTCGAACAGGGCCAGCGAGACCTCTTCGCCCAAGATGCGCTGCGCCATCGCCAGAAGTTGTTCGGGTTCAACCTGCCCCCGCGCCCAGCGTTGCGGGCCGCTGCCCCCCTGAAAGACGTTGACGAAGGCCGCCCCCTGCAGCCGCTCGACCGGGCCGGGAAAGGTCAGCAGCGACCCAAGGCAAAAGGCCAGCGCGTTCAGGGTCATCGACCAAAAGAGCGCGTGGACCAGCGGGTCCATGCCTTCGGTCCCGAAAAGGGCCTGCGGACGTAGCCAACCAATGCCGAACAGACCACCCTGAAAGACCGCCTCGGACAGGGCGGCGCCCGGGCCAAAGGACGGCAGGAACGACGCGTAGGCCCAGACCGTAAAGCCGGTCACCAGACCCAGGATCGCCCCGGTCCTGGTGGCCCCGCGCCAAAAGAGACCGCCAAGCATCGCCGGCAGCACCTGCGCCATGCCCAGAAACGCGATTAACCCGATGGACGCCAGCGCTGCCGATCCGCCCGACAGCCGGTAATAACCATACCCCAGCGCCAGCACGGCGACGATGGCCAGCCTCCGCGCGTTCAGAACGACGGCGCGCAGGTCTTCGCCCCCTGCTTCGGCCGGGCGCAGCCGCAGCCAAAGCGGGATCACCACATGGTTCGAGATCATCGTGGCCAGCGCGATGCTCTCAACAATGACCATCGAGGTGGCGGATGAGAACCCACCCAGAAACGCCAGCATCGCCAGCGCGCCCTGCCCCTCGGCCAAAGGAAGTGTCAGCACGAACATGTCGGGGTTTGCCCCCGACGGCATCCTGTCAAGCCCGACCACCGCGATGGGCATGATGAACAGGCTCATCGCCAGAAGATAAAAGGGAAAGGCCCAGCTGGCGCTGGCAAGCTGGTCTTCATTGTCGCTTTCGACCACCAGAACCTGAAACATACGCGGCAGGGTGATCACTGCGGCGGCAGACAGAAAGATCAGACCGGCCCAGCGTCCCGGCTGCACCGCGCCCGCCGTCAGGCCCGAGGCGTCGATCCGGTCGATGATCGCCGACACACCCCCTGCCACCCCCCAAACCACGAAAATGCCCACCGCCACCAGCGCCACCAGCTTGACGACCGCCTCTACCGCGATGGCGGTGACGATGCCGTGGTGCTGTTCCTTGACGTCCAGATTTCGGGTGCCAAAGAGGATGGTGAAGAACGCAAGACCCACGGCGACCCAGAAAGCCGTCCGCCCGGCATCGACCGCGACCGACCCCTCGGTCGCACTGGCAAAGACGCCAAACGACAAGACAACCGACTGCAGTTGCAGCGCGATATAAGGTGTGGCGGCGACGACCGCGATCACGGTGACGATCACCCCCAACGTGTTCGACTTGCCGAACCGCGACGAGATCAGGTCGGCAATCGAGGTCGCCCGGTATTGCCGCCCGATCCTGACCAGCTTGCGGAGCAGCCACCACCAGCCCACAAAGACCAGCGTTGGGCCGAAATAGATCGTAAGGAACTCCAGCCCCGACCGCGCCGCATAGCCGACCGCGCCGTAAAAGGTCCAGGCGGTGCAATAGATCGACAGCGACAAGGTATAAACCACGGGCGAGCGCAGCCAACCCAGCCGCCCGGCGCGGGCGCGGCGCTCGACCACGAAAGCCACGGTGAACAGGATCAGCACATAGACAAGACAGGCTGTGACCAAAAGATTGAACGGCATCTCAGTCCTCGTCTTCGCCCGAACCGTCGCCAGCCCGGTCGCCCGCCTTCAGACCCGGCGCAAAGGCAGCGGCAACGCCGACAAGGAAAAGCCAGACGCCAAAGAAATAAATAACATGGCCCGAGGTCAGCCGCAGTTCGGACGCTTCGGTCCACATCAGCGGCAAGAACAAGAGGATGATCCCGAAAACCGGCAACAACCGCGACGCATCGGCCAACCGACGGCGGCGGTAAGAGGCGGGGGCAAGAAACAGCGGACGTTTCGGCCGTGCCATCATCGCCCCATCATGGCGCGCACTTCGGCGAGGATGTCGGCATTGGCAAAGGGCTTGGCAATGAACCGGTCAACCCCCGCCCGTTCGGCCAAGCCCCGGTCCCGGCCGCGCGCGGTCAGCATCAGTACCGGCAGGGCGGCAAGATCGGGGTCGGCGCGGATGGCCTCGACGATCTCGATCCCCGACAGACCCGGCAGCATGTGGTCAAGGATCACCAGATCGGGTCGGTCACTGCGGATTTGGGCCAAAGCAAGGTCACCCACGGCCACATGACTAACCCGCCAGCCGTCACGCGACAACAAGAAGCGGATCGCCTCGGCGATGTTTGGTTCATCCTCGACCAGAAGAACATGTTGCGCCACCGGTATCTCCCCGGATCCACTATCAGCACAACCGGGGTCCATGTCAAAACCGAAAGGACCGGGGTCAGATCCGGGGCGCGGCTTACGACAGGATCGACGGCTCGCGCCGAGCCGGGCATTCGGCGCGCGGACAGATCCGGCAAGAGGAGCCAATCGCAAGGTCGGCCCGGTCGCCCGGCTTTGCGCGCGCTGCGGCGGGCAGGATCAGCATCCCGGCAATGCGCAGTTCCGGCCCGCGAGGACCCAGAGGGCGCTGCGGCGTGGCCCAGGCCAGCACCTGATGCCGCCCACCGCCCTGGCCGACCATCTCGACCACTGCCTCGACAGGCTGTAGCGGATGGCCAAGTGCGGAATAGAGGGGCCACAGCGGACAGGCCGCCCCAAAGCGCGGCAGCGGAAATCCTGCTGCGGCCTTGCGAAAGGTAAAGGTGCCCGACGCATCGCACAGCACCAGACCCGCCGAAAGGTCCGGCAGACCCGCCAGCCTGCGCATCACCGCAATCGGATCACAGCCGAAACGGGATGCCAAAGCAAAGGGGTCCGGTCCGGTCTCTGCAACTGCTGCCAGAAAGGCGGGCATCGGCAAGACGCTGGCATCCTTGGCCGCCTGTGCCACATGGCCCGCCGCCAGTTGCCGCGCCGCCGATGAGGCAAGCCCGGCAATCTCATCCTCCAGTCCTTCGGCAAGTTCGGCATCAGCGAACACCCAGCCGCGACTGCGCAACCAATCCTCCACCTCCTCCTGAGGCGCAGCGATGCCCTGTTCGGCGGTGGCGCTGCCGGCGTCCAGATAACTGACCAGCGCCTCGGCCCCCAAGGCCAGCCGCTCGCTGTCCTGCCACAGATTGCGGTGAAACCGCGCGGTCCATTCGGGGTCCAGATCTTCGGTTTCAGCCAGAATTGCCGCGGTGGCCCGGACCGACGACAGCGACGACAGCACCTCATGCAAGGATTGCGACAGGTGCGGGTCCTGGGTCATCCGGTCATTCAGCGTCTCGACCGCGCGCTCCAGCGTCTGCACCCGCCGGTCCAGCGCCACCATCAGCCCGGCCCAGCCCGGAAACCGGCCCAGAAAATCGGCCAGCCGGTCCAGTTCAACCGCCTCACTGGCGGAATCCGCCCGGGCGACCGCGTTGCGCAAGCCTTCAACCACGGCGGAATCTGAACCGGGGGCAAGACTGGCCCGGTCAATCCCCAGCGCATCCCCCAACCGCTCCAGCACCTCGCCACCGACATTGCGACGGTTGTGTTCGATGAGGTTGAGGTAAGAGGCCGAAATCCCAGCCCGCGCCGCAACATCCGCCTGCCGCAAGCCAGCGGCAAGCCTGCGTTCGCGCAGCTTGGTTCCGTTCAGGGCAAATGGCGGCATCGGTCCTCCTGGGACCAGTTTACAGGTCTTGTGAAGCTTTACAAACCCGCAAAGCAAAGGGCGCCGTCCTTACCGGACGACGCCCCCGCATTCTGTCAGGTCAGGCTTATTCCGCCAGTGCCGCGTCGGTGATGACGCTGGTCCATGCCCCAACCGGAGCCATGGTGATCACCGGGTCCGACCCGCCCGCCATCAGCGTGGCCACGGTCTTTTCCGCCGCCGCAACATCAAGCGCGCCGTTCGACCCTGCGGTCAGCTTGGCAATCTCGCCCATCATCCGCTTCTGGTGCGCTTCAGTCTGGGCGCCGGTCTGGTCGTTGTCCAGCACGATCATCGCTGCTTCGTCGCTGTTGGCTTCGGCGTATTTCCAGCCTTTCATCGAGGCACGCACGAACTTGACCATCGTCTCGGCAAAGGCTGGATCGGCAAGACGGTCTTCCATGACATACATGCCGTCTTCCAGCGTCGCGACCCCCATGTCCTGATACTTGAATGTCACCAGTTCCTCGGGCTTGATGCCCGCGTCGATGACCTGCCAGTATTCGTTGTAGGTCATTGTCGACACGCAGGCCGCCTGCTTTTGCAGCAAGGGATCGACGTTGAAGCCCTGCTTCAGCACCGTCACACCGCCCGCGCTGCCATCGGTGGCCAGCCCAAGCTGCGACATCCAGGACAAGAAGGGGTATTCATTGCCGAAGAACCAGACGCCCAGCGTCTTGTCGGCAAAGTCGGCGGGGGTCTTGATGCCCGTCTCGGCCAGGCAGGTCAGCATCATGCCCGACGACGCGAAGGGCTGCGCGATGTTCACCAGCGCCAGACCCTTTTCCCGTGCCGCAAGGGCCGAGGGCATCCAGTCGATGACCACATCCGCGCCACCACCGGCAATTACCTGCGTCGGTGCAATATCCGGCCCGCCCGGAAGAATGGTGACATCCAGGCCTTCTTCGGCATAGAACCCCTTGGCCTGCGCCACATAGTAGCCTGCGAACTGCGCCTGGGTGACCCACTTCAACTGCAGCGTGACCTTTTCGCCGGCACCGCCGGTGAAAACTTCCGGTTTGAAGAAATAGATCCCCCCCGCCACCAGCACAGCGGCCGCAGCAATCCCTGTGATTATCTTTCTCATTGTCGTCTCCCGTGTTGGGCCCTTGTCGGGCCAGTTAATGCCGTTGTGACGGGTGCCAGAAGGTCACCCACCGTTCGATCAACGCGACCAGCCCATAAAGGACCGACCCCGCCAATGCCGCCACCGCAATCTCGGCCCAAACCATGTCTAGGCCAAGCCGCCCCACCTCGGTCGAGATGCGAAATCCCATGCCATAGATCGGACTGCCGAAAAACTCGGCAACAATCGCGCCGATCAGGGCCAAAGTCGATGCAATTTTAAGCCCGTTGAAGATGAAGGGCATCGCCGCAGGCAGCCGCAGTTTCCACAGGGCCTGCCAGTAGGACGCCCCCCACGTCGCCATCAGATCGCGCTGCATCCTCTCGCTGGCCTGCAGGCCTGCGACCATGTTCACCAGGATCGGGAAGAACACCATCACCACCACGACCGCCGCTTTCGACTGCCAATCAAAGCCGAACCACATCACCAGAATGGGGGCGAGGCCGACAATCGGGAGGGCTGCGACGAAGTTGCCAACGGGCAAAAGGCCCCGTTGCAGAAAGGGTGAGCGGTCGATGAGGATGGCGGTGACGAACGCCGCCCCCGCACCGATCAGGAAGCCGGGGATCGCACCCTTGAGGATGGTCTGGAAGAAGTCCTGCCACAGGATCGGCAGCGATGTCGCGATCTTTGCGGCAATCGCACTCGGGGCTGGCAGGATCACCGGGGCCACGTTCAACGCTTCCACCAGCATTTCCCAGATGGCAAGCACGCTGATCCCGAAGAGGACAGGCACGAGATAGCGCGCGGCTGGCCAACCCGATTTTGCCAACCATACGTTGGTCGCCCAAGCTCCCAGCCAGACAACAACGAAAAGGGTAACGCTGCCATCAAACACGTATTGGGAAATCGCCACGCAAAGTATCGCGAAGCCCGCCCATGTCAGCGGCACAGGAGCCCTTTTAGTCGTAGCAGAGGTGTTTTCGCCGCTCATGCCGGAACCCCCATCCGCTTGCGCGCAAACCGCTCCAAGAACCCGACCGAGACGATCAAGAGCCCCGCCAAAATTGCCGCCGCAAACAGACTGGCCCACATGATCAGCGGCTCACCGAACTGCGACCCGATCAGCATCCTTGCGCCCAGCCCTTCAATGGCTCCAGTCGGCAATTCACCCACGATGGTCCCGACCAACGAGGCTGCGACCGCCACCTTCAGCGAGGCGAAGAAATACGGCATCGACGCGGGCAACCGCAACTTCAGGAAGGTCGCCCACTCCCCCGCGCCATAGGTGCGCAGCAGGTCCAACTGCATCTGATCGGGACTGCGCAACCCCTTGACCATGCTGACCAGCACCGGAAAGAACGACAGATAGGCCGCGATGATCGCCTTTGGCAGATCGCGCCCGGTCAGACCCATCTGGCTGGAGACAACGATGATCATCGGTGCCAGCGCCACAATCGGTATGGTCTGGCTGATGATCGCCCAAGGCATCACGCTCATGTCCATCACCCGGAACCGCACGATCGACATCGCCAGCAGAACCCCGGCAAGGATGCCAAGCCCAAACCCCATCATCGTGCCCTTGAAGGTCACGAACCCATGGTAGACAAGGCTGCGCTTTGAGGTGATCGCCTGCCCGAACAAGCCCTTCCACAACTCCGCCCCCACCTGATGCGGCGGTGGCAGCAAGGGCCGGTCCTGAGACATGGTCTGCGGGATCACCTCGGCAACGGTCACCGACACCCCCGCCCGTTCAGCCTGATCATAAACCCAGGTGGAATTCATCCAGATCGCGGCGAGGTACCAGATGACCACGATCCCGGCAAGGACGGTAAGGATTGGGAGGAAGTTACGCATGAGCAGTCCCTCGCGCCGTGCCAGTTTTGCTGCGCAGTTCGAGCCATTCAAGAAGGGCATACATCGGCCACCACAGAAAGCCACTGACGGCAAAGAAGCCACTTATAAACAGAAAAAATTCAACAATTTCGTAGATCTTCAGAAAATCGCCACTCTCAACCCCTATCGTCCTGGTGAACGGATTCCATTGCTGATCCATCCCCAATTGCATCGAGAGGGCGCACGACAGGAACACCAGTATTGCCGCAACCCAGAACGCCGTGACCTTTATCAGAAGTTCGACATATCGTCGCTTTAGATCTCCGGTCTCATTCTTTGGGAATAGACACGCAGATTCAGCAGGGACATCCCCAAACAGTCGTCGTCTCAGCGCCGATATGAGAAAGAATCTAAGGAATGGCAGCGCAATAGAAAAGTAGATTGCCCAGATGAAATGAAGGCCAATGACGGATGGAATTAAGACAAAGAAGACCAGCTGAGTAGCGGCAAATCGGGCCACTAATCCTACTGACCATTCGGTTGAGCTTTGTTCCGCCTCGATTGTCCAAGGGTACTCCCCAAACAAAAGAGTTGGCAGCCATCCGCCCGGCTGCCTTGAGAGTGTAGGGACCCAATTTATCATCCCTTTGCCCCCGCTGGCCAGGCAATCATCGTCACCGCCACACAGCCCAAGGCCATCCCGGCCAGTTGCAACCCGGTCGGCCGCTCACCAAAGACAAAGATCGCCATGACCGAGATCGCCACCAGTTGGAAGATCGCCGACAGCGCGATGGCAAGGCCAAGGCCGTTCGCCTTCATCACCTGCACCATCAGCCAGTTGCCAAGGCAAAACAGCAGCAAGGCCCCGATCAGCACCGGCAACCCGCCCTTGACCGCATAGGTCTTCAGGACCGCATTGGCCGCCACGAAGACCGTGGTTGCAAGCCCAAGCCACAGGAAGGTGATCGCGCTCATCGCACTGCCTCCACAATCATGGCCGGGCCTTGCGGGCCGCCAAGATGGAAGACGCGCGGAAGACGCTGGTTTCAGTCATCCTGATGCCCGGCACGCAGGCCTTCGCGCACGCGATGCGCGATCTCGATGAATTCCCGGCTGTCGCGGATATCCAGCGGACGATCCTTTGGCAAAGGCGAGTCGATGATATCGGTGATCCGGCCGGGACGGGGGGACATCACGACGATCTTGGTCGACAGAAACACCGCCTCCGGGATGGAATGGGTCACAAAACCAATGGTTTTCCCGGTCCGCGCCCAAAGCTTCAGCGTTTCCTCGTTCAGCCGGTCCCGCACGATTTCATCCAACGCGCCGAAGGGTTCGTCCATCAAGAGGATATCGGCATCAAAGGCCAAGGCCCGCGCAATCGAGGCCCGCTGCTGCATCCCCCCCGAAAGCTGCCAGGGGAACTTCTTCCCGAAGCCCGAAAGCTCCACCAGATCAAGCACCCGGTCAACCCGCTGGTCCATTTCGGCCTTGGAAAACCCCATGATTTCAAGCGGTAACCGGACATTCCCGGCAATCGTCCGCCACGGATAAAGCCCCGCCGCCTGGAACACATAGCCGTAGGCCCGCTTCCTGCGCGCCTCGTCCGGGGTCATGCCGTTCACCGTCAGCGTGCCGCCGGTTGGGTGTTCCAGCGCCGCAATCGCCCGCAGGAAGGTGGTCTTGCCACAGCCCGAAGGCCCGATGAAGCTGACAAATTCCCCGGCGTTGATCGTCAGGTTCACGTCCTTCAGCGCATGGACCGGTCCATCAGCGGTCTGGAACACAAGGTTCAGCCCCTTCGCCTCGATCACCGGTGCCGCCACGTTGAGCGTATCCTTCATGCCGTCCCCATCCCGTGGTAGTCTTCCGCCAGACGCAACCGGAGCCCGCCATGACCGCCTGCCGCAAACTGCGCCCCACCGACACTTTTGCCGGCAAACAGGGCTTTACCTACAACGCCGGGATCGCGGCGGAAACCGTCGGTTCCACCGGCATCTGCATGCACCTTCTCACCATCCCGCCGGGCGGCCGCGCCAAGGCGCACAAGCACGCGACGCATGAAACCGCGATCTACATGCTCGAAGGGGTGACAGTGATGTACTGGGGCGAGCGGCTGGAGCACCGGATGGAGGTCGCCGCCGGAGACCTCCTCTACATCCCCGCCGACACGCCGCACCTGCCCTTCAACCCCGGCCCCGGCCCTGCCACGGCGGTCATCAGCCGGACGGACCCGAACGAGCAGGAAAGCGTGGTGCTGTTGCCAGAGTTGGAGGGGTTGGTGGGGGGGTGAAGGAATGACGATCAAAGGGGGCACTTCGCCGGACCTCCCAGAAGTCGGCTAAGGCCGTCCCACGATGTCGCCACAGGCTGGCGTTCTCGCGGATCGAGCAAGCCAAGCTCGGCCAGGTGGTAGTCCCACTTCATGAAGTTGCAGGCAGCGCAACTGACAACAATGTTCTCCGGCTCATTTGTCCCCCCCCCGGAAAGTGGGACGACATGATCATACTGAAGCCAGAGCGCCTGGAACGCAGCATGTTGGCTCGCATTCGTGCTCCCCCAGCCGACCTGATGCGGATATTCTACAGCCAATTTCTTTCTGACCGTGTCGGGCACAACGGGCAGTGCGCAATAGCGACACTGAAAACCGTCTCTATCCACAACTGCGCGTTTGGTTGCCGGCGCCACCTTTTGGCCCCGCGCTGCTGGCGTTGGCGCAGACAGATCAGTGATGGCCCGGCGTCGAAGGTAATGCTTTTGATCGGGCCACAGTGAACTTTTCCCCCACATTGATTCAATGTAGTCTCTAACGGCGCTCGAATTCGCAGCAAGAAAGTCTGCGGCGGCACGATCTCGGTCTTCAGCCAAATGTGCGCCAACTCCGGAATCCAGCAACGCTGCGGCTTCGTAAAGCTCGGCGATCGGCTTTCGCAGAAATGGGCGCAGTGCCCAGTAATCCGCGTCGTCCTCCCGCACCGTCAATGTTCCTGTCACCTAAACCCCCGTCACGGGCACACCCGTCCGCACCACCGGCCTCGGCGCGGTCAGGTCTTTCCACTGGGTCATCGCTTTGTTCACTGCTGGCCGAGGCTCCCGCGCGACGAACTTGCCGTGGCCCTCTTGCGTCCGCACCTCGCCGTCGTGGATCGCCACATGGCCGCGGGTCAGGGTGAAGCGGGGGAGGCCCTTGACCGTCTTCCCCTCGAACACGTTGTAGTCGATGGCGGACTGCTGTTTGGCCGCCGTGATTGTCTTTTCCTTTGCCGGGTCCCAGACCACCAGATCGGCATCCGCCCCCACCAGAACCGCGCCCTTCCTGGGGTAGCAGTTCAGGATTTTCGCGATATTGGTTGAGGTTACGGCCACAAATTCATTCATCGTCAGCCGCCCCGTCGCCACACCATGAGTCCACAGCATCGGCATCCGGTCCTCCAGCCCCCCGGTTCCATTGGGGATCTTGGCGAAGTTGCCAAGGCCAAACCGCTTCTGCTCGGTGGTAAAGGCGCAATGGTCGGTGGCCACGACCGACAGCGACCCCGATTGCAAACCGGCCCACAGGCTGTCCTGATGGTGCTTCGACCGGAACGGCGGCGACATCACACGGCGGGCGGCGTGGTCCCAGTCGGGGTGGAAGTATTCGCTTTCGTCCAGCGTCAGGTGCTGGATCAACGGCTCGCCCCAGACCCGTTTGCCCTGTTGGCGGGCGCGGCGGATCGCCTCGTGGCTGTCCTCGCAACTGGTATGCACCACATACAAGGGCACCCCCGCCATGTCGGCAATCATGATCGCGCGGTTGGTCGCCTCACCCTCCACCTGCGGCGGGCGGGAATAGGCATGGGCTTCCGGCCCGGTGTTGCCCTCGGCCAGCAGCTTCGCCGTCAGTTCCGCCACCAAATCGCCATTCTCGGCATGGACCATCGCCAGCCCGCCAAGGTCACCGACGCGCTTGAACGACTGATACATCTCATCATCATTCACCATCAGCGCGCCCTTGTAGGCCATGAAGTGCTTGAAGCTGGTCATGCCAGCCTTGATGCTGTCGGCAATCCCGTCAAACACCGCCTCGCCCCACCAGGTCACCGCCATGTGGTACGAATAGTCGCAATTCGCCCGGCCCGACTTGTTGTGCCACATCTGGGCTGCATCCATCAGCCCCTGCCCCTGCCCCGGCAGCACGAAATCCACCACCATCGTGGTCCCGCCGCTGAGGGCCGCCCGGGTGCCGCTTTCAAAATCATCCGCCGAGTAGGTGCCCATGAAGGGCATCTCCAGATGCGTATGCGGATCGATCCCGCCGGGCATGACATAGCAGCCGGTCGCGTCAAGTTCGGTCCCGCCCTGAAGGCCCTGCCCGATCTCGATGATCACCCCGTTATCGACCCGCACATCGGCCTTGTAGGTGAGGTCGGCGGTGACGACGGTGCCGTTCTTGATGATGGTGGTCATTGGGTTAACCTTTGCATTAGTCGTTCGACTTACCAACTGGAAGCTGGCCGTAGATTGTTGCGAGAACTTCAACCAACATTGAATCGGGGGTTTCAAAGCATCTGCCCAGAAGCCGCGCTTCGAAGGCCACTCGGGATACAGATTGATCCGAAAGGTCGCGAAAAGTGGCTTTCTCAGATAACAAGTTCATTCCGCTAAAAAAGCCGGTAGCCCATATGAATACGCCATCTTTCAATCGCGTTGCGGCATCGCTGTCATTTGAGGAAAGAACCTCTGAGTAGGTTGCACATTGCGTATTCCCAAGTCCCCAGATCAACCATGCGTCATCCTGAGCTCCAAGTTCAGTTCCCGAAGTCGATGTGACTGCGACTAGGGCCAAAAACGCTGACCAACGAAAGTTCACCCCACCACCTCCGCAACCTCAAGCACGGCATGCAGCAGCACATCCGTCCCCGCCGCCGCCCACTCCGGCGAAATCTCCTCCGCCTCGTTGTGCGAAAGCCCCCCCACGCAGGGGCACATCACCATCACTGTCGGCGCGACGCGGTTGATCCAGCAGGCGTCGTGGCCGGCGCCCGAGACGATGTCCATGTGGGAATAGCCCAGCTTTTCAGCGGACTGGCGGACGATCTTCACAAGGCCGGGGTCAAAGGTGACGGGGTCGAAGTGGCCGACGTCCTCAATCTCACAGCCCAAGCCCAGTTCCTTTGCCACCGCATGGGCGGCGCGGATGACTTCGGCCTTCATCGCATCCAGCTTGGCCTGTTCAGGGGACCGGATATCCACGGTGAACACGACCTTCCCCGGGATCACGTTGCGCGAGTTCGGGAAGACCTTCACCTGCCCCACCGCGCCCACGGCGTTCGGCTGATGGCTCATCGCGATCTGGTGCACCCGTTCGGTGATCCGCGCCATGCCAAGGCCAGCGTTCACCCGCATGTTCATCGGGGTCGATCCGGTATGGGCGTCCTTGCCGGTCAGCGTGATCTCCAGCCACCAGAGGCCCTGGCCGTGGGTGACCACGCCGATGGACGCGCCGGAGGCCTCCAAGATCGGCCCCTGCTCGATATGCAGCTCCAGCATCGCGTGCATCTTCCGCGCGCCGACCGCCTCATCCCCGACCCAGCCGATCCGCGCCAGTTCGTCACCAAAGACCTTGCCGTCCAGGTCCTTGCGCGACTTCGCATAGTCCTCGGTATGGATGCCCGCAAAGACGCCGGAGGCCAGCATCGCAGGCGCGAACCGCGCGCCTTCCTCGTTGGTCCAGTTGGTCACGACGATGGGATGCCGGGTCTTCGCCCCCATGTCGTTCAAGGTCCGCACTACCTCCAACGCGCCCAACACGCCCAGAACGCCGTCATAGCGCCCCCCGGTCGGCTGCGTATCCAGATGCGAGCCCATGTAGACCGGCAGCGCCGCAGCATCCGTCCCCGCCCGCGTCGCGAACATGTTGCCCATGGTATCCACGCCCATCGTCATGCCCGCAGCCTTGCACCAACCGGCGAACAGGTGGCGGCCTTCGCCATCGGCATCGGTCAGAGTCTGCCGGTTGCAACCGCCCGCAATGCCGGGGCCGATCAGGGCGATTTCCTGCAACGAATCCCACAACCGTTCGGAATTGATCCGCAGGTTGTCCCCGGTTTTTGCCATCTGACGCTCCCCGTTGCAGCGGGGCCATCCTGCCCCTTGCCGCGACTCACTTCCTGACCATATGGTCAAGGTGAAGCGCATCACAACCTGACCAACCGGTCAACATAAAACTAAGGCCCCATGCCCGCAGATGCCCAGATCACCCCGTTAAAGCTCCGCCGCACCGATATCCGGCGCGAGAATGAGCGGACCATTCTGGACGCCGCCGAAAAGGTCTTTGCCGAGGCCGGTTTCGGGGGTGCGACCATGCAGCTGATCGCCGATATGGCGGGGCTGCCCAAGGCCAACCTGCACTATTACTTTGCCACCAAGGAAGACCTGTATCGCCGTGTCGTGCAGCAGATCTTCGAGATCTGGCTGGATGCCGCGATGCTGTTTGACGACGCCCCCGGCCCGGTCGAAGGCATCGGCGGCTATATCGAAGCCAAGATGGATATCAGTCGCACGCATCCCTACGGCTCCAAGGTCTGGGCCAGTGAAGTGATGCACGGCGCGCCGGTCATTCAGGACTATCTGGAAACCACCCTGCGCGATTGGACCGAAGGCCGCATCCGCGCCATCCAGCGCTGGATTGATGAGGGGAAGATGCGCCCCGTCAACCCCCGGCATCTTTTGTACATGCTCTGGGCCACGACCCAGCACTACGCCGACTTTGGCCACCAGATCCAGACGCTGAACAATGACCGCCCGCTGTCGGACCGCCAGTGGCTTGAAGCCAAGGCCAGCGTCAAGGACCTTGTCCTGCGCGGGATCGGGGCGATTTGAAAGGGATATCATGACCATAGAAGACCTGCAGTCCGAGGCTGAAAGCCTTATCCTTGACCGCTTTGACGAAAGTCAGGCGCTGGCTTTGGGCCGGATACTGGTCGATCTGGCACAGGGCCTGCCAGTCGTCATAAACATCCGGACCGCGAACCGGACGCTGTTTCATGCGGCGCTGCCGGGGTCGGCACCGCTGAACGACCTTTGGGTACGGCGGAAGTCCAACACGGCGCTGTTGTTTCAGGAAGCCTCGCTTCTGGTCGGGAAAAGAAACCAGTCCAAAGGCGAGGCGCTTGCCCGGCATGGGCTTGATCCAGCTCATTACGCGGACAATGGCGGGGCGGTGCCGATTGTTGTGCGGGGTGCGGGTGTCGTTGCAGTCGCAACCGTATCGGGCCTGCCACAGGTTGAAGATCACCGGCTGGTCGTGCAAGGTCTGCGGGCGCTGATTGCCGCAGCCGCCAGCGGCGAATGATTTGACCCGGCCACGCGTGCCGGGCTATCCATGGGGTCCGCAACAACCGACGGGTGCCATGCCTACATCTCCGCGTCCCCGTTCCCGCATCCAGCAGCGCAACCGCGAGCTTATCCTTGACGCGGCGCTGGAGGTGTTCTCGCTGCACGGGTTTCGCGGGGCGACGCTGGACCAGATTGCCGAGGTGGCAGGCCTGTCAAAGCCCAACCTGCTGTATTATTTCGGATCCAAGGAGGTCGTCCATCAGGCACTGCTGACCGGGCTGCTGGACACCTGGCTTGATCCGTTGCGGGCGATGAATCCGGCCGGAGAGCCGATGCGCGAGATCATGGGCTATGTCCGTCGCAAGCTGGACCTTGCCCGGGATTTCCCGCGCGAAAGCCGGTTGTTCGCCAACGAGGTCCTGCAAGGTGCCCCCCGGATACGCGACGCGATCGAGGGCGACCTGCGCGCGCTGGTGCATGACAAGGCCGCTGTCCTGTCCCGCTGGATGGATGAGGGCCGCATCGCCCGGGTCGATCCGGTGCATCTGATCTTCTCAATCTGGGCGCTGACCCAGCACTATGCCGACTTTGACGTGCAGGTCCGCGCAGTTCTGGGTCCCGGCCATGACCCTTTTGCCGAGGCCGAACGGTTCCTTGAGACCCTGTATGCCCGGTTGCTGACCCCGGTTCCGTAAAGCTTTATGTGATCCTTTGCTGCGAAATCCTTGCCAAACTGTTAAGTTTCGCTTCGTGCAGGAAAATGGATGGAGCAACACGTGGCAATGATCACGAGCGTCCGCGCGCCGATCCGGTTGACCGAGGTTCCGCGCCCGCCGCGTCTGGTGGAACTGCAGGCCAAACCGGGCGCAAAACCCGGGGTGGCTGCACCCGTTGCAGCCTCCTTACGGGTCAGGGCTGTCGTCCAGAATCAAGATAAGCCCGCCTCGAACGACCTGCCGATACCTTCCGCGCAAATCTCGGCCGCCGCCGCAGGGCTGAACCCGCTGCCGCTGCCGGGGGGCTGACAGCGTTCACCGATCGTTAACCGATCTTGCGTCAAACTGTGCCGATGCAGATGATCCCCGTTGCCCATACCGACACCCACGCTTGGCTTGATACCGTCTTTCAGGCCAAGGCCGCACAATGTGGCGGTATCGTGCGCAGGGCCGTCCGGGATGTAGAGCGTGAGATCGGCCGCGATGCCTTTATCGCCGCCGTCCGCCGCCGCAGATTCCATCTGGTGGAATGCGGCGGCCAGTTCATCCTGATCTGCAATCCGGGTCATTTGCAGGTGATCTGTTGACCCGGGCTGCCAATCTAAAAATTTTCGACGAAAATTTTTAGATTCCTGACCGTTGCCCCTATTCCGCGGCAACACTCGGGTTGTTCGGATGCGTGGTCCAGTTGGCATAGTCACCGATCTTGCGCCCCGTGCGCGGGTCTGTGGCACCTTTCGGCATCTCGACCATGGTGATGCAGTTGTCCACCGGGCAGACGTTGACGCACAGGTTGCAGGCGACGCATTCGTCATCCATCACCTCGAAGACCCGATCGGGCGACATGGAAATCGCCTGATGGCTGGTATCCTCGCAGGCCGCATAGCAGCGCCCGCATTTGATGCAGTCGTCTTGATTGATATGGGCCTTGGCGACATAGTTCAGGTTCAGGAACTGCCAGTCGGTGACGTTGGGCACAGCACGTCCGACAAGGTCGGAAAGCCCGATCTCCTTTTCGTCCAGATACTGCGACAGGCCCGAGATCATCTCCTGCACGATTTTGAAGCCATAGGTCATCGCCGCCGTGCAGACCTGCACATTGCCCGCGCCAAGCGCCATGAACTCGGCCGCATCGCGCCAGGTGGTGATGCCGCCGATGCCGCTGATCGGGATGCCACGCGTTTCCGCAGACCGTGCAATCTCGGCCACCATGTTCATCGCGATCGGTTTGACCGCCGGGCCGCAATAGCCGCCATGGGTGCCCTTGCCGTCGATCATCGGCTCAGGGCTAAAGCTGTCCAGGTTGACCGACGTGATCGAGTTGATCGTGTTGATCAGGCTGACCGCATCCGCCCCGCCGCGCTTGGCGGCCCCGGCAGGTCCAAGGATGTTGGTGATGTTCGGCGTCAACTTGACGATGCAGGGCATGCGGCTGTGCTTCTTGACCCAGCGCGTGACCATTTCAATATACTCCGGCACCTGGCCCACGGCCGAGCCCATACCGCGTTCAGCCATCCCGTGCGGGCAACCGAAGTTCAGTTCCACCCCGTCGGCCTCGGTATCCTCGATCCGGTGCAGGATGTCTTTCCACGATTCCTCGTCACAGGGAACCATCAGGCTGATGATCATGGCCCGGTCGCGCCACTTGCGCTTGACCTCCTTGATTTCCTGAAGATTCACCTCCAAAGGCCGGTCGGTAATCAACTCGATGTTGTTCAGCCCCAGCAGGCGGCGGTCCGCCCCCCAGATCGCGCCATAGCGCGGGCCGTTGACGTTGACGACCGGCGGGCCTTCGGACCCCAGGGTCTTCCACACTACCCCGCCCCAGCCCGCTTCAAACGCACGCTCGACGTTGTATTTCTTGTCCGTCGGCGGCGCGGATGCCAGCCAGAACGGGTTCGGAGATTTGATGCCAATGAAATTGGCAGAAAGATCAGCCATGGAAAGCCTCCTTGCGTTGTGCTGGGAGTGAGGGTGTAGGGTGGGGTTCTACCCCACCAAAGTTCAGAAAAGCGACCAGAGCCAGCCAAGGATGTCGCCGCCGAACTGGCCCAATTTGGGGATCAGATACGCCCAGGCCACGCAGCCCAGCCCGTTCCAGAAAGCAAAGCGACCCAAAGACATGCCGCTCATCCCCGCCATGAGGAACACGACGGGGCGAAAGATCGTGGCGAAGTGACCAATAAGAATTGTAACTGGCCCGTAAGCCGCAAAGGCGGTCTGGGCCTTGCCGATCATCTCGGGGTGATCCTTCAGAGGCCGCATCGCCAGCACACTGTCCCCATAGCGCCAGCCCAACCAATAGCTGAAGCTGGACCCGATCAGCGCCCCCGTTGCCGCCCCGGCCCAAAGCGGCAAGAACGACACCGCCCCGGTCGCCGCCAGCGCGCCGACGGCGACCAGCACTGCGGTTGACGGGATCAGGATCGACAGGAAAGCCGTGGTTTCCGCCGCCGCAAAGACCAGCATGATCAGGGGCAACCACTGATGATTGCGCTCTATGAAGGCGATGAAACTGTCGGTCCAGCCGTCCATGTGCGCGCCCCCATGAAACAAGGTTTGGCGCGGAAGGCGGCGGTTGGCAAGGGGGATGCGATGCCATCACACACCCATGAAAGCGGCGTGGATCGACTCGGCAGCATCGCGGCCTTCGGCGACGGCGGTAACCGTCAGATCCTCGCCCCCCGTGGCACAGTCACCGCCCATCCAGACCTTGCCGGTCGGGCCAGCCAGCTTGCCACCCGTCGCCACTAGGCTCGCAGGCGCACCCGACAGGGTCTGACCGATGGCCTTGAAGACCTGATCGGCCTTCAGGGTAAAGGTCTCGGCCGACAATTTCAGCCCACCCGGCCCGTCTTCGGTATAAGCAAATTCGACCGCTTCGGCGTGATCCTTGCCGATGACGCGCAGCGGAGCGGCGTTGTGGATGATCCGCACCCCGGTCTGAACTGCATGGTCCTGCTCGTGGCCACTTGCGCTCATCTTATCAGGGCCGCGGCGGTAGACGATGGTGACGTTCTCGGCGCCCAAAAGCCTCGACTGCACCGCCGCATCGACCGCCGTCATGCCGCCGCCGATCACCACCACGTCGCGACCGATCGCCAGCTTGGAGACATCCGCAGACTGTCGCAATTCGGCGATGAAATCCACCGCATCGCGGACACCGGACAAATCCTCACCCGCCGCCCGCAGGGCGTTTACCCCGGCAAGACCGATGCCCAGAAACACCGCGTCATAGTCCGCCTGCAACTGGTCCAGCGTCACGTCGCGGCCGAGTTCGACCCCGGTCCGGATCTCGATCCCACCGATCTGCAGCAGCCAATCCACCTCACGCGCGGCAAAATCGTTGGTCGCCTTGTAACTGGCTATACCGTACTCGTTCAGACCGCCCGCCTTTGGCCGCCGCTCCAGCACGACCACATCATGGCCATGCACCGCCAGCCGGTGCGCGCAGGCCAGACCCGCAGGACCCGCCCCCACAACCGCCACCCGCTTGCCCGTTGGGGCGGCGCGGGTAAAGGGATGCTTGCCCTTGGCCATCGCCTGATCGGTGGCGAAACGCTGCAAGCTGCCGATTTCCACGGGCTTGCCCTCGGCGGCCTCGCGGACGCAGGCCTCTTCGCACAGGGTCTCGGTGGGGCAGACCCGGGCGCACATGCCGCCAAGGATGTTCTGGCTCCAGATCGTGGTCGCCGCTGCATCGGCGGTGCCGGTCGCGATCTGGCGGATGAACAAAGGAATGTCGATGGCGGTCGGACAGGCGGTGATGCAGGGCGCATCGTGGCAGAAATAGCAGCGATCCGCCGCCACCCGTGCCTCGTGCATGTCCAGCGCCGGGGTGTGATCGGCGAAGTTGCGGGCATAAGTTGCGGCGGGCAGGCGACCCGGAACAATGCCGGGCGTCAGCGGGCTGTTCGTCATTGGACCCAAGTCCTCCCTGTGCTGTCTTTCCAGCAGGCTGGCACATGTCATATTTTTTATCAAACGGTAAATTTTCCGGCACGCGAGAATCTTCGCCCCCTTTCCCCCAGTCACCAGCAATCGCATTCGCGGCTTTTCAGGCTGGATTGGCTGACGTATAAGCGCCAGACACAAGATGCCGGGGCACCACAGCCCCCGGTGCCCAACAGGCCGAGCAATCGAACCGAGGACCGCATGAGCAAGCAGACGACCGACACCGACGTGGCCTTCATTTCGGCTCTGGCCGAGCTTCTGAACAAGAACGAGTTGACCGAACTGTCGGTCAAGCGCGAATATGGCGAGGATGACAGCCTTGAGGTTCGCGTCGTGAAGCAGGCCACGGTGGTCACTGTCGCCGCAGCGCCCGCCCCGGTCCATCACCATGCAGCACCCTCGGCCGCCGCTCCTGCTGCTGCTCCAGTCGCGAACGAAGACCCGGCCCAGCATCCGGGTGCCGTCACCTCGCCCATGGTCGGAACAGTCTACCTTTCCGCCGAACCCGGATCGACGCCCTTCGTGACCGTCGGCGCGCAGGTGACCGAAGGCCAGACTGTCCTGATCATTGAAGCGATGAAGACGATGAACCACATCCCCGCGCCGCGCGCGGGCACCGTCAAGCGCATTCTGGTCGATGACGGCCATCCGGTCGAATACGGCGCACCCTTGATGATCATCGAATAAGGTCTTGCCCATGTTCGATAAAATCCTGATTGCCAACCGGGGGGAAATTGCCCTTCGCGTGATCCGCGCCGCGCGTGAGATGGGGATCAAATCGGTCGCCGTGCATTCCACCGCCGACACCGATGCGATGCATGTCCGCATGGCCGACGAATCCGTCTGCATCGGCCCCGCGCCCAGTTCCGAAAGCTATCTGTCCAAGGCCGCGATCATTTCGGCCTGCGAGATCACCGGCGCGCAAGCAGTGCATCCGGGCTATGGCTTTCTGTCGGAGAACGCGGCCTTTGCGCAGGCGCTGGAAGACCACGGCATCACCTTTATCGGCCCAAGCGCGGAACATATCCGCATCATGGGCGACAAGATCACCGCCAAAGTCACGGCGAAGGAGCTTGGAATCCCGGTCGTCCCCGGATCAGACGGGGGTGTGCCCGACTATGAAACGGCGCAGACCGTCGCCGAAGACATTGGCTATCCGGTGATCATCAAGGCCACCGCCGGTGGTGGCGGGCGCGGCATGAAGGTGGCGCAGAACCCAGCCGAACTGGAAGTCGCTTTCCGCACCGCGCGGAGTGAGGCGAAGAACGCCTTCGGCAATGACGAAGTCTACATGGAGAAATACCTCCAGCGCCCGCGCCACATCGAGATTCAGGTCTTTGGCGACGGCAAGGGTGGCGCGGTCCACCTTGGCGAACGCGATTGTTCGCTGCAGCGCCGCCACCAGAAGGTGTTCGAGGAAGCCCCCGGCCCGGTGATCACCCCAGCCTTGCGCGCGGAAATCGGCAAGGTCTGCTCCGATGCGATGAAAAAGCTGAAGTATATCGGCGCGGGCACGATCGAGTTTCTCTATGAAGACGAGAAATTCTACTTCATCGAGATGAACACCCGGTTGCAGGTCGAACATCCGGTGACCGAAGGCATCTTCGGCATCGACCTCGTGCGCGAACAGATCCGCGTCGCCAGCGGCATGGACCTGTCGTTCACCCAGGACGAGCTGCAGATCAACGGCCATTGCATCGAGGTCCGGATCAACGCCGAGAAAATCCCCAGCTTCTCGCCCTGCCCCGGCCGGATCAGCCAGTTCCACGCCCCCGGCGGTCTGGGTGTTCGGATGGATTCGGCGATCTATGACGGCTACCGGATCCCGCCCTATTACGACAGTCTGATCGGCAAGCTGATCGTCCACGGCCGCGACCGGCCCGAGGCTTTGGCGCGGCTGAAGCGGGCTTTGTCCGAACTGATCATCGACGGCATCGACACGTCGATCCCGCTGTTCCATTTGCTGCTTGAGGAACCCGACATCCAGACCGGGGATTACAACATCCACTGGCTGGAGAAATGGCTGGAGCGAAAGTTCCCGAAGTGAGTCAGGGCGCCTTCGGGCGCCCTTCCTTTTGCCTATTGCTCCCAGGGTGGGGTCCAGTCGCCTTCCATCCGCATGCAAAGCCCCGCGTCATCTTCGATGCGCTTGACGACATGCAGTTCTGCCGCGCTTGACCCATAACGACTGGCGGCAAGCGCGAAGGCCCCTTCGGCGGCCATCGTCATCGGCAGGGCCGCGCGGACGTTGCGGTTCAACTCCTGAATCAGGCGCAGGTCTTTCAGGCAAAGATCAAGGCTGAAGGACGGGTCATAGTGCCCGGCAAAGATCGACGGCGCATCGTGGCGGACGACGAAACTGTCCCCGACCGAGTTCTTGAGCGCCTCCCACAGCACATCCAGCGTGACACCGTTGGCAAGGCCGGTGGCAAAGCCTTCGCCAATAGCGGCGGCGTAAATGAACCAAAGCTGGTTGGTCACCAGTTTGACCACGTTGCCAGTGCCAAGCCTGCCGCAGTGGATGACCATGCCAAGGTGTTTCAGGACCGGCTCGGCGCGGGCGAAATCTGCCGCATCGCCGCCGGCGAACAGGGTCAGCTTGCCGTTGCGCGCACCGTCCACGGCCCCGGTGACGGGGCTGTCGATGATCCTGACCCCGGCAGGGGCGCGGGTGACGTAATCTTCCAGCAGCTCCTTGCGGTTGGTGGTAAGGTCGACCCAAAGGCTGCCGTTGCGCAAGGCTGGCAGGGCCGTCGCCATCACGGATTGCACATGGTCGGGCCGCGGTAGCGAGGTCAGGAAGATATCGGCCTGTGCGGCGCAGTCGGCGGCACTTGCCCCTGCCTTGGCCCCTTTAGCGACGGCACGGGCCAATGCCTCGGGATTCAGGTCAAAGGCCACGACCGGATAGCCCGCCGCCAGAAGCCGCAGGCTCATCGGCCCGCCCATGTTGCCAAGTCCGACAAAGCCGAGTGTCGGCAGATCATTCATCATCATATGTCCTTGTGCATGCTGTGTTGTGCATTTGGGCCGAGGTGCTTGACTTCCCACGGGTTCACCCAATCCCCCGGCACCCGAAGATCGATCCCGGCGTTGTCCTCGATCACCTTGCAGACCGTCATCTCGCCCGCGCCGGTGCCATAGCGCCGCCCCGCTTCGCGAAAGCGTTCATGCGTGGCTTCGGTCAGGGTGGCTGTGGTTCCGGTCTTGTCCATCAGTTCCTTGATCAGCCCAAGGTCTTTCAAGCACAGCGCAATCGGGAACGACGGGTCATAGTGCCCGGCAAAGATCGACGGCACGTCGTGGCTCAGCACGAAACTGTCTGCCGCCCCGCCCTTCATCACGTTCCACCAGGTCAGCGGATCAAGCCCCGCCAGCTTTGCCGTCACCATCGCCTCGCCAATCGCGGCGGCGTGGATCTTCCACAACTGGTTGTTCACCAGCTTGGCCACATAGCCGTTGCCATAAGCCCCGACCTTGCGCAGTTCTCCCATCGCCTCGATCACCGGGCGGACGCGTTCGATCACCGCATCGGTGCCACCGACAAACATCGGCATGTCGCCCCGGATCGCCGCATCGACGCTGCCGGTGACCGGCGCATCAACGGCCTGACCACCCGCCGCTTCAAATTCCGCTGCCAACTCGCGCATCAAAAACGGTGACGAGGTGGTCATGTCGATCCAGACCTTGCCCTGCGGATCGCCCGACAGGAAACCGCCCGGTCCGCGCATGACCTGTTCGACCTCTTTCGGGCCAAAGACCATGCTGACGACCACATCCACCGCCGCCAGAACCTCGGCCGGGCTGGTCGCCGCCTTGGCCCCCATCGCCACCAAAGGGGCCGCCGCGTCGGGGCGGATGTCATGCACCACCATCTCGAACCCCTTGCGCCGGACATTCGCCGCCGCGTTCTTTCCCATCGTCCCCAAGCCGATAAACCCGACGCGCATGCCAACCCTCTGTTGCAAGTGACGTTGGAATGCTGATCCGCTGCGTGCTAACTGTCGAACGAAAGTCGCTGATGCGGGTATCAGCCGGGGTTATAGGCCAGGGCCACAAAATGGACATCGAGCTTCGCCTTCTGCGCAGTCTTGTCGCGATCCACGAGGCGGGGTCGATCAGCCGCGCGGCGGACCAGATGGCCTGCACCCAAGGGGCGATGTCGATGCGCCTGAAACTGCTGGAAACCGAAATCGGCGCGCCCTTGTTCCTGCGCCGACCGGGGGGCCTGCAACCCACCCCACGCGGTGCCGAGCTTTACGCCCGCGCGCTGGGGGTCCTGTCGGCTTATGACGAGATGATGTCGCTGACCCGCTCGCGCCCCCCCCGCGACAAGCTGCGGCTGGGGATGCCGGACGACTATGCCTCGGGCTGGCTTGGCGGACTGATCGCCGACCTTGGTCCCAGCTTTGACCGGCTGGAGATCGAGCTCTCGTGCGACCTTTCCGCCAACCTTCTGGCCGCGCTGGAGCGGCGCGAGATCGACCTTGCCATGGTCACCACCGCCGCCCGCCCCGCCCGGACCCTGCAGACGGTGGACCTGCCGCTGCGCTGGCTGACCGCGCCCGGCTGGTCGGCAGCCGAGGTTACGCTGGCCGCCTATCCCGATGGCTGCGTCTTTCGCCGCACGATGACGCGGACACTGGACAGCGTCGGTCAACCTTGGCGCGTGGGGGTGCAATCACGCGGTCAGGCCGGGATATTTGCCGCCGTCCGCTCGGGCCGCGCAGTGACGACAGTTGCGGCCGGGACCGGGCCCGCCGATCTGATCGAACACGAAACCCTTGGCACGCTGCCCCGCCTGCCGCCGGTTCCGTTGCATCTTGTCCTTGGCGAGGATGCTCCGCTCTGGGCCAAACGCGCGGCCGAGGCGTTGTCAGCGCGGCTTTGCGCGGTGATCGCGGCGCAATGACCGACCCCGAGATCACGCCCGAGAACCTGCTTGGCGCCTATGCCATGGGCATCTTCCCGATGGCTGAAGACCGCGACGATCCCGACCTGCACTGGGTCGACCCGCGCCAGCGCGGTATCCTGCCGCTGGATGGCTTTCATGTGTCCCGCTCACTGACTCGCCACATGCGGACCGGCGGTTTCCGGGTGACGTTCGATACCGCTTTTACCGAAGTGGTCGAGGCCTGCGCCGATCGCCCGGAAACCTGGATCAGCCACCGGATTCAGGCGCTGTATCTGCAGCTTTTTCAGCGCGGTCACGCCCACAGCGTCGAGGTCTGGCTGGATGACAGCCTTGTCGGGGGGGTCTACGGCGTCACCCTTGGTTCGGCGTTCTTTGGCGAAAGCATGTTCTCGAAGGTCACAGATGCCTCGAAGATCGCGCTTGCGCATGCGGTCGACCGGTTGCGGGCCGGGGGGTTCCAGCTGTTCGACACCCAGTTCCTGACCCCGCATCTGGCCAGCCTTGGCGGGATCGAAGTCCCAAGGACGAAATATCGCCAGCTGCTGGCCAAGGCATTGCTGGCAAAGGCCGAATTTCAGCCCAAGGGCTATTCTTCCGGGACGGCTTCTTCCGCCGGTGCCTCTGGCAGGATGCAAGCCAGCACCCAGACGTCGTAACGCGGGTGGTCCAGCGCCGACAGCGCCGGCGAGGACGCCAGCATCCAGCCATTGAAAAGCTGCGCCTCGGTCACTTCCTCGATGATGGTCAGATGCGCCGCGGCATCCGAGGCCGGGTTCTCGGTCGGATAGCGACAGCCATCCAGCCGCACCACCAGCCGCCCGAACTTGGCCGCCTGCCCCCGGCTTAGAGACACATCACCGGTATCGCTGGTCAGCTTGTCCAGAAACCGCAACGACCCGCCTTCGGCCTCGGTGTAGCCGATCAAAGCACCGGGATCGGGTGCCTCTTGCGCGGCCGCCGGAAGCGCCAACGCCAAGAACAGCGCGAACGCCTTCATGGGCTCAAGGCTTCATCGGTGGCTGCGGCGTCTTCGGCGCTGCCGCCGGCGAACTTCAACAGCAACGTGATCAGGCTGACCGCACCTTGGGTATCCTCGATCTCTTCGCCGGGACCCAGGTTCTCCAGCGCGCCGCCGGGCAGGATCTCGACGAAGTTGCCACCCAGAAGGCCTTCGGACGAAATCAGTATCGCGGAATCGGTGGGCAGCAGCACGTCATTGCGCACTTCGATCTTCGCATCGGCAAAAAAGGTCTGCGGGTTCAGGGTCAGATCGGTGATCGTGCCTACCTTTACACCCGCCAGCCGCACGTCCGAGCCGACGGTGATCCCCTCGACTGACCGGAAGCTGGCCAGCAACGGATAGCTTTCGGGCTGGCGCATCAGACCGGACCCCTGCCCGGCATAGACCGCAAAGCCGATCGCCACGGCCAGGATCGCCGCACCCGCCAAAATTTCTGCGCGTTCGTAAGCCATCACTCGGGCTGCCAAGCCTCGTAGTCGCGCCGCGCGGCCGGGGCCGCACGACGGATCGACCCGGGAGGAGCATAGGCCGCATCGGTGCCGGTCAGGTTTTCCTGATGCGGGATTTCCCATGCCTTGTGGGCCAGAGGCGATCTGGTCGGCGGCTCGTCCCAGGTGAAATGCAGCCAGCCATGCCAGTCCGGCGACACGCGGCTTGCCTGCATCTCGCCGTTGAAGATCACCCAGCGGCGTTTGCCGTCGCGAGTCTGGTAAAAGATGTTGCCGCCCTCGTCCTCACCGACCTTCACGCCTTTGCGGGCGGTGAAAAGCTGGGTGCCAATCGTCTGGCTGTTCCACCAGGTAAGCAGGCGTTTGAGGAAATACATGGTCGGCCTCCGGCTTGTGCGTGGGAATGATATGCCGGAAAGGCTTGGCAAGGTCCAGCATCAACCGGCGGTCTGCACCTGCTGCCGCTCATCCGTTCCTTGCGGTCCGTGTTTGCTGTGGCCCATCCAATTCCTTGGTACCCAGCGAAGAAAGCCCGCAAGGGCTTGATGAGTGGGCCGTCAGGCCTTGGCCGGCTCTTTCTTCTTCACTTCGGTATAGACCAGCATCGGTTTGGCCCCGCTGGTGACCGCCTCTTCCTTGACCACGACCTCCTCGACCCCGTCCATGCCGGGAAGTTCGAACATCGAATCCAGAAGAATGTCTTCCATGATCGATCGCAGGCCACGGGCGCCGGTCTTGCGCTTGATCGCGCGCTTGGCGATGGCGACAAGGGCGTCGGGAGTAAAGGTCAGCTTGACGCCTTCGATTTCGAACAGGCGCTGGTATTGCTTGACCAGCGCGTTCTTCGGTTCGGTCAAGATCGTGACCAGGGCCGGTTCGTCCAGATCGGTCAGGGTGGCGATCACCGGCAGACGGCCGACGAATTCCGGGATCAGGCCGTACTTCAGCAGATCCTCAGGCTCCAACTGCTTGAAAAGCTCACCGACAGACCGCTCCTCCGGGCCCTTTACATCGGCGCCGAAACCGATCGCCGAGCCTTTGTTGCGCTGCGCGATGATCTTTTCCAGCCCGGAAAACGCACCGCCACAGATGAACAGGATGTTCGTCGTGTCCACTTGCAGAAATTCTTGCTGAGGATGCTTGCGACCGCCCTGCGGCGGTACGCTGGCGACGGTGCCTTCCATGATCTTCAGCAGGGCCTGCTGCACGCCCTCACCCGACACGTCGCGAGTGATCGACGGGTTGTCCGACTTGCGGGTGATTTTATCGACCTCGTCGATATAGACGATGCCGCGCTGTGCCCGTTCGACGTTGTATTCCGAGGCCTGCAGCAGCTTGAGGATGATGTTCTCCACATCCTCGCCGACATAGCCCGCTTCGGTCAGCGTGGTCGCATCCGCCATGGTGAAGGGCACGTCCAGAATCCGCGCGAGCGTTTGCGCCAGCAGGGTCTTGCCGCAACCGGTGGGGCCAATCAGCAGAATGTTGGACTTCGATAGTTCTATGTCGGTCTTCGAGGAATGGTTAAGCCGCTTGTAGTGGTTGTGGACCGCCACCGACAGCACACGCTTGGCATGGATCTGGCCGATCACATAGTCATCCAGCACCTTGCAGATCTCGCGCGGTGTCGGCACGCCATCGCTTGACTTCAGACCGGTGGTCTTCGTCTCTTCGCGGATGATGTCCATGCACAGCTCGACACACTCGTCACAGATAAAGACGGTGGGTCCGGCGATCAGTTTGCGCACTTCATGCTGGCTCTTGCCGCAGAACGAGCAATAAAGCGTGTTCTTGCTGTCGCTGCCTGAGTTCGTCGCCATGGATGTCCTCTGTCTATTTCCGGTGTCCCGGCCCTTGAGTGAAGTCTAGGCCAAGCCCTAAGCCGCCACAACCTGAAAACCCCCGGCAAGATGTCGCCGGGGAAAACGTTATCTTTACGCCGGAATATCAGATTTGTTGCGCGGAGCGACGATTTCGTCGATCAGGCCCCAGTCCTTGGCCTCTTCGGCGGACATGAAGTTGTCACGCTCCAGCGCCTTGACCACGCTGTCATAGTCGTTGCCGGTGTGCTTGACGTAAACCTCGTTCAGGCGCTGCTTCAGACGCTCGGTCTCGCGGGCGTGGATCAGGATGTCGGTCGCCTGCCCCTGATAGCCGCCCGAGGGCTGGTGGACCATGATCCGGCTGTTCGGCAGGCTGAACCGCATGCCCTTTTCACCGGCGGTCAGCAGCAGGGACCCCATCGACGCCGCCTGCCCGATGCAGACCGTCGACACCTTGGGCTTGATGTACTGCATCGTGTCATAGATCGACATGCCGGATGTCACCACGCCACCGGGCGAGTTGATGTACATCGAGATTTCCTTGGACGGATTTTCCGCCTCAAGGAACAACAGCTGCGCCACGATGACGGTCGCCATTTCGTCATGCACTGGACCTGCGACGAAAATGATCCGCTCCTTCAAGAGGCGCGAGAAGATGTCATAGCGAATCGAACCCCGCGCGTTGGTTTCTTCAACGGTCGGGATGATGAAGTTGGTGAATGTGGAAACCGGATCTCTCATGTCAAACCTGCCTCGTGATGATCGATGTATATTCGCCGGATGCTTGCCAGAGTCTTAGTATCGCGCGCCGGGGGCTGCAAGGGCAGGTCGTTCAACCAGCCTCGATGCCCCGGGCGATCAGTCCGCCGGGCAAAGGCGCGGGAAGAACCAGCGGCAGGCGGGCGATCCGTGCGGCCTCGGCCGGGTCCAGGCGCAGCGCCACCAGCAGCGTTTCCGCGACAAGTTCAGGGAAATCATCCGGCAGGTCGCTGGTGGCCAGACTGTGCATCGCTCCGATGCTCAGCCCGCCGACCAGCGCCAGGCCGATCTCGCGATGCGCAATGCCAAAGCGGCCGCTGGCAATCCCGGCATCAATGGTCGTGCCGACCGTGCCAAAGAACGCATGTCCCGGTTCGGCATGCGGCCAGCCTGCGCGGGTGATGAAGGCCCCAAGCTGAGGTGCCTGCCGCACCCAGCCCAGAACCGCCCGCATTCCCTTTGCCGCGCGCTCGGCCGGATCCTCGTCGCCGCGAAAAAGCTGGGCCACGGTCAGGATCAACTCGTTCGACAAGGCCACCGCCACGTCGCGGACCAGTTCGGCGGGTGTAGCGAAATACTTGTAGAACGTCCCGCGCGCGACATCGGCCGCGACGACGACATCGTCGATGGAAAAACCGTCGGCCCCATGTTCTGCCACCAACCGGTAACCGGCCAGCAAAAGCTGGTCACGCGTCCGGGCCCGCCGTTCGGCTGCAACACGGGTTCGATGGTCGATGGGTTCGGAGTTATTCATATTGACGATCTTGTCATCATGACGTATTTGTCACCCATCTTAGCAACCCTCCCCCGAAAGGACAACCCATGACGGACCGACTGATCTGGCCGATCCTCGCGATCTACGCCGCTTTCGCCGCCGCAAAGCCGCTTCTTGCCGAAACTGCGCTGGAGGCCTTCGTTCCGGCCTTCTCAATCCTGTTGGCAGTGCTTTTCGTCCTGTTTCACGCCCCCAGACAGATCGGCTGGAAGAACCTTGCCGTCTTCTTTGCCCTGACCTTCCTGATCAGCTGGAGCTACGAATCCCTGTCGATCGCCACCGGATTCCCCTTCGGGAACTATCATTACAGCGACATACTCGGACCAAAGCTTGGCACCGTGCCGCTGTTGATCATGCCCGCCTATTTCAGCGTCTGCTACATCTCCTGGCAGATCGCGCGCACCCTGACCGAGGGTTTGACCCCCAAGCAATCCCACGGCTGGCCGGTGGTTCTGGTGGCGTCCTTCGTCATGGTGATGTGGGATCTCTCGATGGACCCCGCGCGTGCCACGGTGCGTCAGGCCTGGATCTGGCATGACGGCGGCGCCTATTTCGGCGTGCCCTTCGTCAACTTTGCGGGCTGGTTCCTTTGCGTCGCCACGATCTTTGCGGCCTTCGCGATCTGGCTTCACCGCAATCAGGCAACGGGTGTCGTCCAGCCGGACAAGACTGCGCAGGCCCAGTCCCTTGGCCTTTACGCCGCCCTCTTTGCCGAGTTTGTCGCCTACATTGCCTATGGCCCGACCATCGGCACCGTCACCGATGCCGTAGGTCAGGTGTGGAACCTCCGGGACATCTATCAATCGCTTGGTCTGGTTTCGATCTTCACCATGGGCTTTGTGATCGTCATGACCATTCTGGCGCTGCAGCGGAAGACTGAAAACTAAATGCCTTTGTCAAAGACCCGCCGCGCCAGGATCACCCGCGCCAGGGCCGTGACGATGCACAAGACGCCAAAGACCCAGGCCAATGGCACGAACAGAGGGGGCCACAGGACCACGACCACAAAGACTGCGATTGTCTCGGTCCCCTCCATCAACCCGGCAGTGAAATACAGCGACTTCTCGCCACGCGACCTTGTGGTCAGCCCGCGCTTTTCCGCCAGGATTGCAAAGCCAAGGAACGTCGCCCCGTTGAGATAGAAGCTGGCCAGCAGGAACGCCCCTGCCGCGCCGTTCATCGCCGGGTCCGCCAGCACAAATGCCAAAGGGATCGCGCCGTAAAATGCGAAATCGCAGGTGATGTCCAGATAGCCGCCAAAGTCCGACTTGCCCCGCGCCCGCGCCACAGCACCGTCAAGTCCGTCGGCCAGACGGTTCGCCAAAAGCGGCAGCGCGACCAGAACGCCCGACCAGCCCGCGACCAACAGTGCCGCCGCAATGAGCCCAAAGCCCAGCCCGACCAGCGTTACCATGTCGGCCGAGGCCCCGCGCAAGGCCAGCCACCGCCCCCCCCGGTTCAAAGGCGTGTCGATCACTTCGCGCATCAATCCGTCAAGCATGCCCGCCCCCTGTCCGCGTGCATCCTTGCTGCAGGGCGCCGGAATGGAAAGTAACGTTTCCGAGGCGGTGCAATCGGCAGATTCTCGCCTTAAGGTGGAAATCCAGGGCCATTGGCCGCGCAATCATCCCGGGATTGCCATATTCCGCCCAAAACCCGCCGGACTTTTGTGCGAGATTTGGGTTTGCCAAACCGGAGTAAGGCCATGCTCGCCCGTTCCCGCCTTGCCGTCGTTGCGACGACGACCCTGCTTTCGCTGGCAGCTCCCGGCTTTGCTTGCGACGTCCCCGACGATGCCGCCGCCCAGCAGGCAGAGGTGTTGGCCAACGTGAACGCCGAACGCAAGGCGCAGGGACTTTCAGCACTCAGACCGTCGCCAAAACTGGACAAAGCGGCGCAAAGCCTGGCCTGCGACAATGCAGACCGCCAATCCATCAGCCACGACTCCTCGGACGGGGGCACGCTGAAAACCCGGCTGCGCGAGGCGGGCTATGCGTTCCGCGCCGCCGCCGAAAACACCGGCCGCGGCTTTGGCAGCGGCGCGCGGGCGGTTGAATGGTGGATGGATTCGGAGAAACACCGCGACAACATCCTTTTGCGCAAGGCCAAGGAGGTCGGCATCGGGATCGCCGTCAGCGCAGCCCCAGACAGCAAGCTGCACTGGATTCTGGTGGTCGGTGCCTCTCGCTGACGTCGGTTCAAGCAAGACTTGAACCATCCTACCGGGCGATCACCAGATCAACCCGCAATCCGCCCAGCCGTTCGCTGGTGCCCAGCCGCAGCGCGCCGCCATGGCTAAGGGCGATGTCAGCCGCAATCGACAGCCCCAGTCCGACGCCACCACCCCGGTTCGGATCACGCGACTGGTCCAGCCGGGTGAACGGCCGCAGCGCCTCGTCACGTTGAGCGGCGGGAATGCCGGGACCGTCATCGTCGACCGAAATGCGCAAGGAATGGTCCATGAACTCCAGCCGGACCTCGACCTTGGCGGCATAGCGCAGCGCATTCGACACCAGATTTTCGACTGCCCGCGCGATGGCCTGAGGGCGCAGCGCCACCAAAGCGGTCCCACCTGTCACCCCGGCCAGCACCGCCCCGCTGTCGGCGCGTGCCAGAACATCGGTCACCAAGGCCACCACATCGGTCAGCTCTGGGCTTTCCATCGCGTCTCCGCGGACGAAAGCCAAGAATTCCTCGACCATCCGCTCCATGTCGGCAACGTCTTTCTGCAGCAACCGGGTTTCGGCATCCTCGGGCAGCAAGGCCAGCCCCAGCCGCAGCCGGGTCAGGGGGGTGCGCAGGTCGTGGCTGACCCCCGACAGCATCAGGGTGCGTTGTTCGATCTGCCGCTCGATCCGGGCGCGCATGTCCAGAAACGCCCGGCCCGCCGCCCGCACCTCTTGTGCTCCGCGTGGCCGGTAGGACACCGTCCGACCCTTGCCGAAATCCTCGGCCGCCTGCGCCAGTTTGGTGATCGGGCGCAACTGGTTACGCAGGAAAACATAGGCGATGATCGCCATAAGGATCGAGGTAAAGACCATCAGAACCAAAAGCTGATGCGGATTGGTCGCCGACATCCGCCTGCGGCTCAACTCGGCCAGAACCGGCCCGTGGCGCGTGTCAAAGAGCAAGCGGACCACCCGGCCTGGATCCGTGACATCCGCCGCTGCCAACGACGGCAGTTGCGAATGCAGGGTGTCGATGATGGTTTGCCCCGAGAGGTCCAGAACCTGCGTCAGGTCCGCAACTGGCGCGCGGTCCCCGGCTGGCAGCGTCAGCGTCACACCAAGGGCGGTCGCAACTGGCCCCACCCTGGACAGGGCGTCCTGTGGAGTTTCGGCTGCTTCGATCTCGGCGATCAGATACTCCAGATCAATCGCCACCCCTTGCGTCATCTGCCGGGTCACGTCTTCATAGTGGCGTTGGATGAACTCGACCGAAAAGACCAGCTGGATGATGACGATCGGTGCCAGCAGGATCAGCGCCGCACGGCCGTAAAGACTTCGGGGGACGATATGTTGCCAAACTGCCATGGTTGCCAAGACTATCCCCCGGCCCCTCGCTTGGCCAGAGGGTGCCGGTGAGTTCCGGCCTCCAGATCGGGCCCCGGATTGCCCCCCCCATCCGCTGCCTGCGGGCCGCCAATCCTTCGCCCCTGACCGGGTCGGGGACGAATACCTGGATGATCGGCGGGGCAGAGGTTGCGGTGATCGACCCCGGCCCCGACTTGGACGACCATCTGCAGGCGATCCTGACCGCGCTTCCCACCGGCGCGCGCATCACCACGATCCTTGTCACCCATGCCCACCGCGACCATTCTGCGCTTGTGCCCCGCCTTGCCGCCCTGACTGGGGCCGAGGTGCTCGCCTACGGCACCGCAATCGATGGGCGCAGCCCCGTGATGACCGCCCTTGCCGCCGATCTGCCGCCCTCGACCGAGGGGCTGGACCTTGCCTTCCGTCCCGACCGCCGCATTGCCGACGGGGACCGCATCACCGGCCCCGACTGGGAACTTGCCGCGATCCACACCCCCGGCCATCTTGGTGGCCATCTGTGCTTTGCTCTTGGTGACACGCTCTTTTCCGGCGACCACGTCATGGGCTGGTCGACAACGCTGGTGGCCCCGCCCGATGGAGACATGAGGGCCTACATGGCCTCACTCGCCCGGTTGCAGCAACAGCGATGGAGCCGCCTGCTTCCCGGCCACGGCGACGCGGTTGCCGACCCCACGCAACGGTTGGCCGACCTAGTCACCCACCGCCTGGCCCGCGAAGCTGCCCTGCTGGCCGAACTGCAGCGGGGTCCGAGGGCCGTTCCCGACCTGACCCGCGCGGTCTATACCGATATTCCGCAGCACCTTTTGCCCGCCGCCGCCCAGAATGTCCTGGCCCATCTTGTTGATCTTGCCACCAGAAATCTGGTCAGCGCCCATCCCATCCTGCATCCAACCGCAGTCTTTCATCTGATCTGACCCTTGCCGCGCATTTCCCGGCTTTTGCCCCTTGCCGCCCCCGAGGCCTCTTGCTATATGCCCCCCCGTGTTCCGGCGTAGCTCAGCGGTAGAGCAGTTGACTGTTAATCAATTGGTCGTAGGTTCGATCCCTACCGCCGGAGCCAAAAAATCTGCTACAACAAGCACTTAAGCTGCGCGCTCACCCGCGCGGCTTAGTTTGTTTTTGGGACGATAAGTCCATCGTAACTAGCCGAATGGGTGGCTTGCCACCCGTCGAGAAAGCACTCCGCGCTGGGCGCGCGAGGTGCAACAGCGTCAAGCTCGCAGGATAGGGGCAAGCCCCGCCTCTGTCGTACATCCCCGGTGTTAGACAGATTCACCGACGCTTCTTAAAGGTAACGCTCAAACAGTTGCCCGCCTCCGACGGCAAAAGCTCCAAGAACGTGGAAAGGCCGACCGAAGAGACTTCTCAGCCTGGCGAAGACCTGCCGGATGACAAAGTCGGTCTGTCATCCAAGTCCATCAAAGGGCACCTTGACCGCCTGAACCTGCTGCTGAGAGCGGCAATATCGGCGGGCCTTGCAACACTGGCCATCGGACCATTGGTTAATACCATTGCATGCCGCATGGGTAGCAAGCACGCTCATGACCCCTATCTAACCGATTGAAATCCCAATGTTAATAAACTGCCGGCCGTATTGTGCAACAACGCCTCACGCTTCTGAACATTCGCGTATCAACCTTGGTCAGGCTCCGCTAACCGTGGTCATCGACATAAGGACCGTTGTCTGATCAGGAACCTGACCGCTCGCCACCGCTGTGGCCAACGTCAGAATTGCTGCTTGCTGCGCTGGATCTGTAGACGAGCTTGCGACGGCCTGAAGAGCCTGACTGGTGGCCAAAAGAACACTCGCAACCGGGTTATCTCGGGCGACGTCAGCGAGTGTGCTGGCAAGCGCAGCAAGTTGAATGTTCAACTCACTAGCGCTCAAACCGGCGGCTTGCAGGTTCGCAACAATCAGGTTGATCGCCGCCAGACAAGCTGCTGCATCGCCACCGCCACAGGCAACGCTGACGTTCGCTGCGTCGACGTCATCAAAAAGAGTGTCTTGGGCATGGACGACCGGAGCGAGCATCATCGATGCACCGACCACCGAAGCCAGTATGAAGCTGTTCATTACCCACCTCAAAAACACCTTGACACTATTCATCTTATGCACTCGTTACGGTAATTGTAAAGAGCGGAACCGCCTCAACAGACCACCTGGTGGACATGGCGAGCAATATGTTGCCGAAACTAAAAAGAAATCCGCAAGGCCTCGAAAACTACGGCAAAAATTGGTTCTGTGTGACAGAACCGCCGACTGTCACGTTTGAAACCGCAAGAATGCAAGACAAGGTAAGTTGACTATGCGTTTGGCGGCGTTGGTTATATCAGCAATCGTGACAGGGTGTTCAGCCTTCGTACTGGTTCACGAGTACTCAGGCGCGATCTTTTCGCAGCTAAAGACGGGTGACATGATTGCGCGTCTTGCCGAAGGCCCCGAGATTGCACCTGTCGCGATGCCGCTGACCTGGACCGGACAAAACGAAGTGCTGGAAGCCTGCATTCTTTTGCAGGCGTCGCTGCAGATGGCGTTGCAACCGTCTGATGTCAAAAAGAATGTCCTCCTTGGCTGTAATGATTTCGCGCAACGCGCGACCAGTTGGACGCCAACAGTCGCGATGGGGTATCTGGTGCAAGCGCAGACTGCCGCCGGACTGAAAGATGAAGCGGCCAGCAACCTCGCTCTGGTTCGGGGTCAGGCCTTTGCACCGTTGGAAGGCTGGCAAGCGCTTCGGCGGGCCGATCTGGGACTGCAGCGCCTGAACCGCCTCGATCCTGCTGCGCGGCACGCTTTGGATCAGGATTTGAGCTTTCTGATGGCGACCGGCTTCGGCTCAGCCGCTATCGCCAAACATTACGTGGCAAACCCGGATCGTCGGGCTTTGATCGAAGCCAAAATCGCCGAATTGCCGAACATCGCGCAAAACCGGTTTCTATCCGATTTGAAGCAAGCGGCAAAACTCGCGCAGCCCGTTGCAGGAAGCCCCTGACATGACATTACAGCCGTCGTTCAGTGCCGTGAAGACGACCCAGCGCCGCCGCCGGTCTCCCTCGATCATCAGCAACCCCGCTTATTCGCGCATGAACAACCGGCTTGCCTTGATCTTGCTGGGCATCATCCTGCTTTCTCCGCTTCCCTTGGGCAGTCATAGGCCGGTCTGGTGGATGGTCTGGGGGCTGGTCATTGGCCTTGTCACGGCAATCTACATGCTATCAGGCCGTAACGCGGGATCTGACCGACCATTGAGGTTGAAGTTTTATCGCGGAATTCTCTTGGTAGTGTTGCCGGTTCCCCTGTTTGCGCTGTTGCAGTCCTTGCCAGTTGCCGCGCTTTTGCCCGCGTCTTGGGTCAATCTGCCCGATGCCGTGTCGGCAGCCCTTCCCCAAGCGTTGGTAACGATTTCGATCGTGCCTGCGACCAGTCTGGTGGGTGCTTTGCGCAGCGTGATTTTTGGTCTGTTTTTCGTGCTGATGCTGGAGACCGCTAGCCAGTCAGACCGTATTCGCCGGATCAATTTCGTTTTGTTTCTGGGGGTGGCTGCGCATGCCGCACTTGGACTTGTGCTGCTGAAAGTCATGGGAGACACCGCCCCATGGGGCGAAAAGGAATTCAGTCTGGGGGCCGCGACCGCAGGCTTCGTGAACCGTAACTCTTTCGCGACTTTTCTTGGCTTTGGCCTCTGCCTGGGCATCGCCACATTAATGGAAAGGGGCGACCGGCCACAAACCCGTACCAGCCGTAAATCGAACATTCTGAATGTTTCCAGCATTGAGACCATGGCACTGGGGATGCTTGTCGGCCTGATCCTGCTGGCGCTTTTGGCAACACAATCGCGTCTTGGGCTGGTGTCAAGCTTGGCAGGGGGAATACTTACCTTCGTTTTGATGCAAGCGCGCCGCGACATCGGCTGGTTTCGGCTGATCGCGCAGACATCGGCACTTGTCGTGTTTGCCCTTTTCGCAACCTTTGGCTTCGTGGGCGGTGGCGTCGTTGATCGGTTGCTGTTCTTGATGGGTGATACTGAGGGGCGGATGGATATCTATCGGCAAATGCTCACCATGATTGCCGCCCGCCCCTTGACCGGGTTTGGCTGGGACGCTTTTGCACCGGCATTCGAACTTTATCGTACTCTGCCCGTGACAAGCGCTGCACAGGTAAACCTGGGTCACAACACATATCTGACACTGTGGGTTGAACTTGGGCTGGTGGTGGGCAGCTTGCCTTTGGTGGCGTTGGCGATGATCGCACGCAGGTGCTTGCAGAACTACCGCCATCGAACCAGCCTGATTGCGCCACCCGCAGCCGCAATCGGAGCAATGCTTACGGCGGGCCTGCACTCTATGGGTGATTTCAGTCTGGAAATTCAGGCAAACGTCTTTCTTTTCCTGGCAATCCTTGCGTTGGGAATTGCACGCCATCGCGGTGAAACCGATGTTGTGGCCAAAGCGGAATGAGATGGAAATCCGGCACCATGTCCCGGCTTTTCGCAGCCACCCGCAACATCTGGCCTGCAAACCGTCTGGTGGACGATCTGGTTACACTGCTGCCACTTGATCCGAAGGGCAGGCCCGTCTACGCCGTTGGTGACCTGCATGGCTGTGCTGATCTTTATCGAAGGCTGGAAAAAAAGATCATGGACGACGCTGCCCTGTTCGGGGGCGAAGCAGTCGTGGTGCTGTTGGGAGACGTAGTGGACCGGGGGCCGCAAACCGCCTTTCTGCTGGATCATCTTACTGACGCCGCGCCGGCGGGAATGACCCGGCACTGCATCTTGGGCAACCACGAAGACATGATGATCGCGTTCTTGAAGAACCCGAAAAGCGGTCGAAGCTGGCTGGACTTCGGAGGCTTTGAAACGCTTTTGTCCTACGGATTGCAGATCGGCACGACAGAACTGGCGGAACTCTCGGAACGACGGTTACTCCAGATGCTGCAGGCCCATATACCGCAGACTCACCGCGACTTTCTGGAACGCCTTCCCTACGGGTTTACGTTTGACCGCTATGTACTCGTTCATGCTGCCGCTACGACCGACGCACCGATGAGCAAGCAACCGCGCGAGACCTTGCTTCGGGGCCGACGTGCGGCTCATCCAAACGCAGGGCTGACAGTGGTACATGGTCACAGCATCGTTGACGCCCCGGTTATCTCGACAGACCAGATCGCAATAGACACGGGGGCTTACTTGTCTGGGGTATTGAGTGCGGTGCGCCTGCTTTCTGGCGGTGCGCCCTTGGTCATCCGGGTTTCTTCGTCGGACACACATGCTGTTGCCGGCAAGAAATCCTTCGGCGAAAGCAACGCAATTGCACCATGAGAGCAGACCATACCCGATACCACTTCCGAATAGCAGTTCGCTCTTTTCGTTGCTTGTGGTTCGAACTAGCTAGACCAAATGCGAAATCCGCTTACGATTGTTGCAGAACCGGAGAATTTGCCTTTGCAGCCTGTAGAAATCGACATCCACGAAGTGATCGCCATTCTGCGGCGGCAGAAACGACTGATCATCGTGACAATGGCCCTGCTGATCGGCCTCGCCTTCGCCTATTTGCTGACGGCAACGCCCAAGTATCAGGCAACCGCCCTGATCCAGATCGACACCGGCAACACCAACCTTCTTGATCCCAACGCGGTCAACGGGATGCAAAGCACCATCCTGAGCGCCAATGTCGACGGCGAGGTCGAAATCCTGAGATCACCGGCCACTGCAATTGCTGTGATTGCGCGCGCAGGTCTGGTGAATGACGCCGAGTTCGGGCCGCAAATCGGGCGGCGAGAAAAGATCGGGTTGGCGCTGGGGATTGATCTTTCGTCCAACCGGCTGCGGGCAGCCTTCGGGCTGAAGCAGCGGCCTGCCGTGACCGGCGAGGCGCTGCTTGGTTCGGTCTTGAGCAAATTCGTCAGTGTCGTTGATGTGAGGCGGCGCGGTTTGACCTATCTGATTGCGGTTTCCGTCACTTCGGCGGACGCAAGGCGGGCAGCCGATCTGGCCAACACCACCGCGCAGGTTTACATCGAGCGACAGGTCTCGGCCAAGACCCAGGCCTCGATTGTGGCCCGCGATGTTCTAAGCAGACAGCTCGAAACCGCGCAGACCGAGCTTGCCGCGTCGGAAGACCGCCTGAATGGGTTCATCGAAACCAATCTGGCCCGGCTGGAAGCTGAAAGCGGAAGTGCCGAAGTGGCAGACTTGCGCCGCGAAATGGAGGCGGCCAAAGCCTCGCAAGCCTTGCTACAGGGCACCTTGAATGCAGCTCAGGGCGCGCTGCAATCGCAAGACTGGAACAGCGTGTCCAACTCGCTGGGCGATGCGGCACTTGCGGCGCTGGTGGCGCAGCGCAAGGATCTGCAGGATCGCCTGCAGGCCGTGGCGGCCGAATCGACAGATGCCGTGGATCTGCGGGCAGCCCTTATCGATATCGAGGCCAGCCTGAACACCAAATCGGAATTGGTGCTGGGTGGGTTGCGCAACGAGGTCAGTCTGCTTGGCGAAAAGGAGACGGCGGCGCGCGATGCTTTGCGCGAAACGCTGCTGAAATCCGATCTTTCATCAGCCATGCTGGCCGACTTGTTCGATCTGCAACAAAGCGCAAGCGTGGCGCGCAATCAATATCAGCAGATTCTGACGCGGGTTCAGGACTTTGGCGCCTTGGCGAACATCCAGATCGCCGATGCGCGGATTGTGTCCGAGGCTCTGCCGCCGACGGGGGCGGCCTCGCCCAAATGGAAACTGGTGCTTGTAGCCGCAGGTTTTGCCGGGATGGCCGCCGGGGTCGCGTTGGCCTTCTTGAACGAATACTACATCGGCGGTGTCACCTCGGCCAGCCAGTTGCGCAACGTCCTGCAGGCCAAAGTTCCGGTGACAATACCCAGTCTGGCCGCTTCCAAGGAAAGACCGGTGTTCTCCGACGCTATCATGACGGCGCCCCTTTCGCCCTATTCCGAAACGTTCCGCAAACTGCGTGCAGCCGTCGATATCTCGCTGCGTGATCTGGAAAAGAAGCGCGACCTGGCTGGTGGCGGGCGGATCGTGCTGATCTGTTCCGCCCTGCCCGCCGAAGGGAAATCGACCACGGCGCTGTCGCTGGCACGCACGTATGCGGCCACAGGCCTGGAAACGCTGCTGATCGACTTCGACATGCGCAAACCGACACTGCAAACCTATCTGGGAGTGTCGAGCGAGGTCGGGATTCTGGAACTGTTGCGCGGCGACGTGGCCAACAACTCCAAACCGATCAAGCCGGTGCTCGATCCACTTAGCCCGCTTCAGGTCATAACTGCCGGCGGCCGCAGCACGGAGCCGACCGACCAGTTGCTGAACAGCCGCGAGTTCAGATTGCTGATCAAGGCAGCGCGAAGCGACTTTGACATGGTCATCCTCGACTCGCCGCCGCTGCTTCCTGTGGTCGACACACGCTACCTTGCGCAGTATGCGGACGTCGTCGTGCAGGTGGTGCGGTTTGCATCGACGACCCAAAGCGAGGTCCGCGAGGCAGCCCAGCAATTGCGCGAGACCATGGCCCCCGATGTCGAATTGATCGGCGTTCTGAGCCACGCCGTAGTCGCGCACGGCAAGCTGGGTTACTACAACAGCAAATACAGTGGCTACTACAACGAAGAATCGTGATTGCCGAACCGATCAAGTCCTCTCCTCCTGACGGAGGATTTCCATCTGCGGTTAGGTTTGCGCTCTGCCGCCTGAGTATTGGACCGTTTGAAGAAGAAAGTTTCGGCTAAGATTTTCTGGCTGGGAAAAGAGCTGAGAACGATGACGGCATCGAAGTTTACGGAGGCGAAAAAGGCGTTCATCCGGGGGGCAGGTCATGGGCAAAACCAAAATTGCAGGGTTCTGAATAGAATCGTAAAAACCCTGCAGGTGATGGCGAGAGAAACAGCAGCGTTTCAGCGTAAAATCAATGAGATGGGTGTAGTTCAGGGACCTCTTATGCAGCCCCTTACTTGCGGGAAGAATTACCGGATTACCGGCGAGCAAACCGGGGAATCGCGTCAGGTTCTGGCGTAGAAATCTTCGTAGCGGATTATGTCATCCTCGCCCAGATAGCTGCCGGTCTGCACCTCGATCAATACCATCGGCACCTTGCCGGGGTTTTCCATCCGGTGCACTGCCCCCAGAGGGATATAGACCGACTGGTTTTCCGTCACCAGGCACACCTTGGCGTCCACGGTGACCTTGGCGGTGCCTTCGACGACAATCCAATGTTCCGACCGGTGATGATGCGACTGCAGCGACAGCGCAGCACCCGGATACACCACGATGCGCTTGACCTGAAAGCGCTTGCCGAAGACCAGACTTTCAAACCAGCCCCAGGGACGGAAGTCGCGGGGGAACTCCACTGCCTGCTTGGCTCCGCGCAACTTCAGCGCCGCCACGGCTTCTTTCGCGCGTTGGCTGTCGCCCCGGCGGGCCACCACCACGGCGTCGGGCATGGCAACAACCAAAATGCCTTCCAGACCGATGCCCACCAGTTCCAGCCCCTCGGATTCCGAACGGAGCAAAGAGCCACTGCAATCAATCGCCGTCGCGTGGTCCGACACCACGTTACCTTTGGCGTCGGGGCCAGACTCGAGCCAGACCGCATCCCAGCCGCCCAGATCGGACCAGCCCCCGGCAAAAGGCATCACCGCCAGATTGGCGGCGTGCTCCATGATGGCGTAGTCGATCGATATGTCTTCGACGCGGCACCACGGCTCGGCGGCCAGACGGGTAAAACCCAAATCGACTTTGGCCCCCGCCACCGCGGCCTCGATTGCCGGAACCATTACAGGCGCATGGGCGTGGAAGGCCGCGATGATCGCCTGACAGGAAAATAAGAAGATCCCGGCGTTCCACAGGTAAGTGCCCGCCGCGACCATGGACGCTGCTGCCGTGGCGTCGGGCTTTTCAATAAAGCGGGCCAAGGCTTGCGGCGTGGCGGCGCTGGCCTGCCCGCCTTTGGCCAATTCCAGATAGCCATAGCCGGTTTCGGGACGGGTCGGCGTGATGCCGAAGGCCACCAGATCGCCCGCCATCGCACGCGGCACTGCGGCGGCCACGGCAGCGTGAAAAGCGGCAGCGTCGGGAATGACGTGATCCGACGGAGCCACCAGCATCAGCGCCGCCGGATCGCGCGCCGCCAGTAACAGCGCCGCCGCCAGAACGGCTGGCGCGGTATTGCGCCCCTCGGGCTCGATCAGCGTCACCGCCGCCGCACGTTCAATCGCCGCCAATTGTTCGGCCACGATAAAGCGGAACGGCTCGCCCGTCATCACCAAGGGCGGCGCAAACTGCGGCCCCGACAGCCGGCGGACCGAGGCCTGAAACAGGCTTTCCGTCCCCATCAGCAGGGCGAATTGTTTGGGATAGCTTTTCCGCGACAGCGGCCAAAGCCGGGTGCCCGAGCCGCCGCAAAGGATCACCGGAGAAATCAGAGGCATGTCAGTCATGAATGTCGTTCACTGAAAAGGCAAGAAGCAAAGGCAGGTGGAGCTGCAATCAGGCTTCCCGCAGATCGGCGGCATTTTCAAGGAACCAGTGGTAGGTTTCCTCGATCCCAGTTGGCAAATCAACGCCTGCGGTCCAGCCCATCGCGGCCAGACGCGACACATCCATCAGCTTGCGCAGGGTACCGTCGGGTTTGCTGGTGTCAAAGCTGACGCGGCCCCGAAAGCCGGTGACGTCAGCGATGATCCGGGCAAGTTCGGCAATGGTGACATCGCGCCCGGTGCCGACATTGATATGGCTGAGCATCGGCAAGGTGTTGGCGGCATAGGTGTCGAGCGCGAGGTCCAGCACGAAGAGGCTGGCTTCGGCCATGTCATCGACATGCAGAAATTCCCGCATCGGGGTGCCGGTGCCCCAGATAACCACCTCGGCCGCACCGGATTGGGCGGCCTCGTGAAAGCGGCGGATCAGGGCGGGCAGCACATGGCTGTTTTCGGGGTGGAAATTGTCGCCCGGACCATAAAGGTTGGTCGGCATCACCGAGCGGTAATCGGTGCCATATTGCCGGTTGTAGCTTTCGCACAGCTTGATGCCGGCGATCTTGGCGATGGCATAGGGCTCGTTGGTGGGTTCCAGCACCCCGGTCAGCAGTGCATCCTCGCGCATCGGCTGCGCGACGGCGCGCGGATAGACGCAGGACGACCCCAGAAACAGCAGGCGCTGAACCCCGGCGGTATGGGCCTGATGGATGACATTGGCCTGCATCATCAGATTCTCGTAGATGAATTGCGCCGGATAGTTGTTGTTGGCCATGATGCCGCCCACCTTGGCCGCCGCGAGGATCACCACGTCGGGGCGTTCAGACTGCATGAAAGCCCGCACCGCCGCCTGATCGGTCAAATCCAGCTCGGCTTGGCTGCGGATGATGACCTGATCGCCCCGCGCCTGCAAGCGGCGCAAAATCGCCCCGCCCACCATGCCACGATGGCCGGCAACAAAGTATTTCAACCTATCGCTGTGTGCGCTCATTGTGGGGATGCCGCCGTTTGTCATGGTACTGTCTCCGCAGGGTGTCGGCCACTGATTACAAAGCCCGATGCAAAGGTCCGCCAATTCATCAGACCACAGAGATTTTCAAACAGGCTGATCACGACATAAGCTGGTGTGAAAAAGGCGAAATAGTCATTGGCACGGTAAAAGCATGTGATCTCAATGTCGGCAAAACCGGTTTCAGCAAACAGACGCTCCATTCTGCGCGGCGTGCAATGGTCGAAGAAGGCGGGATAGCCGGTGACGCCTTCCGCCCCAGGCCGCAAGATCGGGATCAGCCGTTTTTGGAGTGCCGGCCCGACCAGACGCAGCGCGATGGAATAGGGGTGCAGACCTGAAGGAATATAGTGATGTGTCGTGCCGCCCGGCATCAGGTCAAAAAACATCGATTGGACGGCCGCCAGGTTGTTGGGAACATGTTCCAACAGGGTGATCGAAACGATCATGTCAACCCGTTGGGAAATCGGCTTTTCGATCGACTGGATTACAAACTCATCGTAAAGATGATTGCAGTTTTCCCGCTTTTCGATGTCTAATCCTATGAACCGGTAGTCGGGCGACTTCGACAGGATCGGTCGGTCCACCCCGCCCGCCTCAAGGACCACGGCGGGGTGATCTTTGGCCATTGCTCGGGCGATCGCGGCCAAGAGGTTTTCATGATAGCTCGGCCCGGAAAATATCGCGGGAAGCCGGCCAAGCAGCCATCCAGAAGCCTGCCGGTTCCAGCGCACGAAGGACTTCACAAGCCTCATATCTTCTTTTCCTTGGGCTGGGGAAATCTGCGGCCGACGTCTCAGTCTTCAAATGGAGCCGGCAACTCCAGCCCATGCGTTTTCAGCAAGGCATGGCGGCGGGCGGTTAACAGGTCGGCGGCGACCATTTCGGCACACATTTCCTGTGCGGTGATCATCGGCTCCCAGCCCAGATTGCGCTTTGCCTTGCTGGGGTCGCCCAGCAGGGTTTCCACCTCGGCCGGGCGGAAATAGCGCGGGTCGATGCGCATCAGCACGTCGCCCATCTTGACCGCCGGCGCTTTATCGCCGCTGATGCCGACCACAACGGCCGTTTCCTTCACGCCGCTGCCGTCAAACCGCAGGGCAATGCCCAGCTCGGCAGCCGACCATGAAATGAATTCGCGCACCGAATATTGCTTGCCGGTGGCGATGACATAATCGTCGGCCACCTCTTGTTGCAGCATCATCCACTGCATCCGGACGTAATCCCTGGCGTGGCCCCAGTCGCGCAAGGAGTCGATGTTGCCCATGTATAGGCACTGCTCCAGCCCCTGCGCGATATTGGCAAGCCCACGGGTTATCTTGCGGGTCACAAATGTCTCGCCCCGGCGCGGGGATTCGTGATTAAAGAGGATGCCATTGCAGGCATACATCCCATAAGCCTCGCGATAGTTCACGCAAATCCAGTAGGCATACATCTTGGCCACCGCATAGGGGCTGCGCGGATGAAAGGGTGTGGTCTCGGTCTGCGGGATTTCCTGCACGAGGCCGTAAAGCTCGGATGTAGAGGCCTGATAAAAGCGGGTCTTTTTCTCAAGCCCCATAAAGCGAATCGCTTCCAGCAGGCGCAGCGTGCCCATGGCATCCACGTCGGCGGTGTATTCGGGGATTTCAAAGCTGACGGCAACGTGGGACTGGGCACCAAGGTTGTAAACCTCGACCGGCTCCACCTCGCGCAGGATGCGGGTCAGGTTGGAGCTGTCGGCCAGATCGCCGTAATGTAGTTTCAGCCGCGGGTTCGGCGTGTGCGGATCCTGATAGATATGGTCGATCCGCTGGGTGTTCAGCGACGAGGCGCGGCGCTTGATACCATGCACCTCATAGCCCTTTTCCAGCAAGAATTCCGCCAGATAGGAGCCGTCCTGGCCGGTGATGCCCGTGATGAGTGCGCGTTTTGTCATTGATATTGCGTCTCTACTTCAGAAATAACTGATGGACCTTGCTCAGGTTTTTCCACGCCAGCGACCCAAGGCCCCCGATACCATTGGTCCGCAGGGCGCGATAGTCTTCACGGCTTTTCTTCAGGATCTTGCCGAGGGACTTGTTACTTTCGCCACCCACGCGCATCATGACCAGAACTTCGGGTATATAAGCGGAATTGATTTCACCCGTGCCGAAATAGCGCAAGATCGCGTCGTAATCCGCCGCAATCCTGTAGCTGGTGTCATAGGCACCAAACCGCTCAAACACTTCGCGACGCAGGAACAGAGTCGGATGGGGCGGCATCCACCCCCGGCGCAGTTTGGCCACCGACGGGCTGCCGGCCGTCCAGTGGCGGATCACCCGCGACGTGTCCTGTGCCGACACATATTGTAGATCGCCGTAAACCGCATTTACACTCGGTGTGGCAAAGGCTGCCGCGACCTTGGCCAAGACATCGGGCGAGGCAAAGAAATCGTCGGAATGCAGCAAGCCGATCACCTCGCCGCGCGCAAGGTCAATGCCTTTATTTAACGCTTCGTAAATGCCAGTGTCCGGCTCGGAAACCAACAAGGTTTGCGGCCCAACCGTGGCGCGAAGTAATTCCAGCGTCCCATCGGTAGACGCGCCGTCGATCACCACATGCTCGCGTTGCGGATAGGTCTGCGCATCAAGACTCCGCAGGGCATCGCCAATGGTGTCACAGCGGTTATAGACGGCGGTGATAATTGAGATCAGCATCGGCTATCTGAGCGTCCTTCAAATATGGAATCCTGACATGTTCCCAATATCTTGCTCTCAAGTGAATAAATTAAAATAAACAACCCAGTATCCTATCCGGCGTTTCCGAGATTTCGGAAATTCAATGCATACAAAGAAGTAAGCGCTAAATAAGCCTTCCCACAAATGAGTTGGGATCAATCCGGAAATTCGTCTGAGTATTCAGCATCGCTTCATGTTCAAGAATTTGATCGTCAGTAAACCGCATCCTCACCAGCCGCGCGGGATTTCCTGCCACGATCGAATAGGGAGAAACGCTCTTTGTCACTACTGAATGCGCTGCAACAATAGCTCCATTCCCGATGTTAATGCCCGCCTTTACAAAAACACCCGTTCCGATCCATACATCATCGCCAATAACTGTTTCTTGCAGTAGCTCTCTACCGCTCAAAATTATCGGCGTTCCAGGAATAGAGAACTCATGGTCTGCACCAACAATTTTTACTTCAGGAGCTATAAGAACAAATCGTCCCAATTTAACTTTTGGATAGATTGTGCACCCGTGACCGATAAAGGAATAGTCGCCGACAGAGATGTCTTTCGAAATGAAATTTTGACGGCCGGACATGACGCAGGTCAACGGCAAGTGCGTGCCTAAGATTGCATTCCAAAAATACATTCTTATTCTTCTGATCCTCCAATAGAGGCCTACCGATTTTCGAAGTTGGTTTCTCAAGGGCATGCTTTCCAGTTACCGCGCTTGTACTGCCACTAAATGCTATGGTCGCTTGGCCGACCCGCAAAAGTTGCGGGTTGCAATGTCTCTTTGATTTTGGGTCATCTCATTTGCGTTCGAACACAGACTTGCTGAAACATCTTCCATTGACTATCCTTGCTATAGACCTCCCTAACCATCGCTTGACCTGCGGCGGCAATCGATTCCCGTTTTCCCTTTTCGTCCAGAAGCTTCCGGATCAGACCAATGGCCTCATCCGGAGTTCTATACAGCACCATGTTCTCGCCGTCACGAAATCCTTCGGGATAAACCCCGGCATCCGACAGCAGCAGCGCTCCTGCGGACAGAGACTCAAAGCACCGGATGTTGCCGCGATCTTCTCCCGCCATATCAATTGCCATATTCACAACGATCTTGGCGCGCAACAAAGCCGAAAACAGGTCCGGCCCGAAAATCGCTGGCCGCGCAAGCTGGCGCACGGCCTTGGGGCGGCGCACTGCCGACAAAGGCGGAAACCACCCCAACGGTGTTTCAGCAAGACGGGTATAGCGGGAGCTATCGAGATGCAATGCAAAACGGAACGCGCCCAATTCACACGCAAGCCGGTTCAGGAATTGAGCTCGATTTTTGTGATGCCTTGAATAGCCACCGACAAACAGCAAGTCGATATCGCGACTCTCTGGGGTGGATAGTGTCTCCACGGTTGGGTCATAGGATGGAGTAAAATAGTCAGTGCGCAAACCAAGCGCTTGATGTCGGGCGTTAATCGACGGAAAATTGGACACCACAACATCAAAACCCTGATAGCCATCGCCAACCATCGGTGAACCAAGCCAAGCTATTTTTGCCTTTACACATCCGGGCAGGCGGCGAATCAGTCCAGCCGACATTTTCGTGGAGTCAATACTGTAGAAAATCTCCGGTGCGTGATCTTCGACCTGCGCCAAGAGAATGTCATCAAGCGATGTCTCTGGTTTCAATCCGTTTTGCCGCGCCCATAACCCCATAGTCGTTGGGTCTTGATGCAAACTTAGAAACGCCGAAGAATCCTGTTCAAGGCACGGTTTCAGAATGTGACTTTTCGGAATTCTTCGAAGCGTGATGCGCATGGCTGCTTCATAGCTTTCAATAGAATCCAAATGCGGACGCAGAAGGTCTCGTTGAGTGGGATAGATATGCCCGACTTGAAACAGTCTCATTCTAAGGTACCCGGGCGCTGGGTGTTACACTTGAAACTTGAGCCTAAGGATAGCGAAGTCAAGAACTCCTCCAAAAACTGTGTGTGCTTTGACGGCCGTGTAGCCATTGGGTCAGTGTGAGATTGAGGCGAGTTTTCATTCCGCAGATGGGTTTCTTTAATCTTTCCGATCGTTGCGCGAGCTTGGGTGCGAAGAAGGTCCCGCAGAGCGCTTCCCTGAGCAAGAACTGTGCCTGTCAGGATCGTGTTGATGGGTTTCAGCATTGTAAATCGAGTGTATGATATTGTTTCAATTTTGCTTCCATACATTTGAGATAATTTGACGTTCCACTCGCTTCTTTATGAGCAAATTTCCTCCAAGAGCAATTATTAAAACTGACAGCGAAAATATTTTTTCGTTAAGCCAAATTGAACCAGAAAACTGTGCCCCAATGAATATCTGGATAAAAAATGCCACCACAAGTGGATGCTTCTTCCCAACACCTATCAGCACAGATCGCCCGACGCTGAACAGGATAACGATAAGAACAACAAGCCCTAGAATCCCAAGTGCCATTGCAGTTTCTAGAAAAACATTGTGAGGATACGTGGCAATTGAATTAAATGATGTATCTATAAAATGACGTCCAACAATTGGATTCTCAATAAAGGCATTCCATGCGAGTTTCTGTACTTCTTGTCGCTCCAAACTCGAGCGATCAAGCGATGAAAATGTGCTGAGGAATCGTTCCATGACCAAAGCATCCGGATCAACAAAATAAACACCGAAAGCAATAATCGGTATTAGGTATAGGAATCTTTTAAATTTTGAAAATCCTAGAAAGACGACGGCAAATGCAAACGCAATAAGTGGACCCCTGGAACCCGAGGAGGCCATAATGGGAATCGCAGCTGCAATCATGCACAATGAATATATCCTCGTAGAAAGCTTGGATGAAGAGGAAGCGTTATAGAATCCTATGATGGCAACGGTTGCTGCCGCATGTCCCAAGGAAATTGGATTGAGAGATTCGAGACTAGCACGAGTATCTATTTTTAGGAAAATTAGCCCACTTTGAAGGAGATAATAGTAGATAACAATAAACATGATGCTCGGCCAAAAGAGGATTCTTGCAAGTTCGTCTTCATGAAATTCATTACTCACTGTTGCCATCACAGAGACAGTTGGTATGGCAACGAATGCCAAAAAGTATACCATTGCAGTAGAAGCGAACTCATTGTTGCAAATTTGATCAAAAACTAATCGTATAAAGTAAATGACTAGAAAGATCAAGATCGCACCATTAATTCTAATTCGCCCAGACACTGCGATAACGTAAGCGACTGATAGAATTGAAATTAAGTCCACGGCCAGCCGAAATCCAATGCTTGCCATTCGTGTGTCAATTCCTAGAGCCGTGGATAAAGCTGCGGTCAAAGGAAAGCCAAGTATTAGCAAAGATATTATAATATAACTGATGAATCTATTAAATTTCAATTCCAAGGCCCGTCTGTTTTTTTTCGTTATAGTATCCATGGACTGTTGCCTTCTGACGGCTCTGTTGCACAAGTCGTGTGATGGACGGGGTTGCGAGCGCCGTGAAGCCGTTCAGGATGGCCACGCGGATCTGGAACTCCGCAACCTGACGGTCGAAGTCCCACGCGGACAGGCGCTGACCCAGCAGCTTGACGTAGTGCATCTTCGTTTCGACGCGGCTTCGGCGGTGATAGCCGCTCCATCGTCGCCAGATGCTTCGACCGAAGCGGCGTGATGCGCGCAGCGCCTCGTTGCGGGCGATTGCTCCCGGGGTGTCGGGCTTCCAGGGCCTGGCGTTCTTGCGGGGCCGGATGATAGCGGCGGCACCTCGGTCGGCGATGGCATCGTGGCACTTGCGGGTGTCGAAGGCACCATCGGCGGTGACGCTGGCGATCTCCTGGTCAACCGGGATCTGGTTGAGCAGTTCGGGCAGCATGGGCGCGTCGCCCACGTCTCTGGACGTGAATTCTGCCGCCCGGATCTCCAACGTTTGCTCGTCAATTCCAATGTGGAGCTTGCGCCAGACGCGGCGCTTCCTGCCCCGGTGCTTGCGGGCGTTCCACTCACCTTCGCCCTCGACCTTGATACCTGTGCTATCGATCAACAGGTGCAGCGGCACTTGCGAGCCGCGAAAAGGGATGTTGACCTTCAGGGTCTTCTGGCGGCGGCTGAGGGTGCTGAAGTTCGGCACAGCCCAATCAAGGTCGATCAACCGCAAGAGGCTTTCGACGAAGCTGGTCGTCTGCCGGAGGGCCATTCCGAACAGCACCTTCATCGTCAGACAGGTCTGGATTGCGGCGTCACTGTAGTCGGGCTGTCGGCCGCGCAGGCCAGTTGGCGCAGACTTCTAGGTCATGGCGGGGTCGAACCAGATCGGTAGCGACCCGCGGCGCTTGAGCGCTTCGTTGTAGGCGGGCCAGTTCCTGGTCTTGTAGCTGGGGGGTGGGTCTACTCATGCCGCCCAGTCACCACGCTGAATTCACAACATGAATCCCTCACAGGATTTGTGCGACAGAGCCGCGCGGCGCGATCAATTCCAGCAGACGACCCCAAGGCACAACCACGTCCATATCCGTCAGGAATTGCTCACGCCGCGCCTGCGTCTTCTTCACCGCGTGCTTGAGGTCGGGAAAGGCGGGCTGCTTTGGCATCAGAAGGGCTCCCGAGAGGATTGCCCAAGACTACCAGATCACGCTGAAAGCGGGAGGTTTTTCAGACGTTCCTGAATTCAAATAATAGTTTCAATTTACGCCAGAAATTGCGCAGCGAATGCATCCACTGCAATAGCCATATATCACCAGGGTAAGTGGAATGCGGCACAAGCGGAGCCGCAATCATCCGGGCCAATTCTTCTGGAGAAATTTGAAGTTTTTTTGCGACATAGCGAATATCGAACTTTTTCTGTCGGGGATCAAGGATTGGCGTCGCCAACTCAACCATGGCCTCGGCACGGGTGATCTGTCCTGAAACAATCAGGGCGGATAAATGCAAACGTCGCTTATCGAAACCCGTTTTGTCTGGGAGATATATTTCTTGATAAAACTTGGTAAACCGGGACTCGCTGTGTTTGGTGCCGTATTCTTTCCAAACATAATGTAGCCGCAGGTCGGCATGGGCCTCTGTCTTATCATATGGCAGCCAGTTTAATGGGTGCACGATTGCCGGCCTCCGCTGAATGCGCGTCAGCCAAAGGTAACGCGGGACCGTCAATATGGGAAAGTCCCGCAAGGCAGTTGTTCCGAAGCGGCGGTGGATCGAGCGCAAATGGCGACCATCAATCGACGGATACCCCCCGCCAGACTGGCTGACGGACTCGGTTGAAAAGTTGACGCCTGAAAGGAATGTCCTGATACCGAAAGCCGGGGCCAGTCGATAAAGTGTAGCGAAAAAGGCGTGGTCTTGAGGTATATCCTGATTCAGTACGCCGGCACGCAGGAAGGCTAATTGCAGACCACGCATTTCCTCCCATTCGATAACATGGGTATGAAGGTCAATCCCAAGCACCGTGACCAAACGTTCAATATTGTGGACCGCCGCTTCGCTATTCCAGCCGCCATCGACATGAACCGCCAGCAGGCGCAAGCCAAAACGGGTGCGCATAACATGCGCCAAATAGGCGCTGTCGATGCCACCGCTTAGCCCGATCATGGCGTCATAGCGGCGACCGCAGCCTTGTTGTCGCAGTTGTTTCACCAAGGCCAGCATTCGCCGATCACCCTCGGCATTGGGGAAATACTCGTCACGTTTACGCGCAATTGCGGCGCGGCAGCAATTACATTGCCCGTTTGCGTCAAACACTAGTGGTGCGATACGGCCATCCATGACGCAGACCGAACAAACACGCTGTGTGTCTTCGGTCATGCAATTTCCTGTCGTGGTTTTAGTCCCTGCAATTGCGCCAATTGTTCGGTCATATGGTTTACATCTTCGGCTGAGGGGTAGTTTACCAGCACCGCCCGCAACTTACCGTAAAAGGAGAATGCGCTGGCCGAAGCACTGGCCGAGGCACCGGCGGCCAGGGCCTCGAACAGGTGATTCCGCCCGCCGGCCCCACCAAGCGCAATCAGCGGAACCGACAATGAATGCGACATGGCTGAAATCAATTCGATATCATATCCAGAACGCGTACCGTCACGATCCACCGATTGCAGGATGATTTCGCCACAACCCGCGTCTTGCTGCCATTTCGCATGATCCAACGCCGAAACCTGCAACGGCTGACGTCCCGAGCGCACAACCGCTTGCGCCATAAGACCTGCACCGCGCGCATCGACACAACCCACCACCGCCTGCGCGCCGAAACAGCGGCTCATGGCGGCGATAAAACCAAGCTGGGTTGCGGCGGTGCCGACCACAAATTTCTCGACCCCAAGCCGCGCCAGGGTTTCGCATGTCGCCATATCCTGCAAGCCGCCGCCATAGGCCAGCGGTATGAAACATTCGGACGCCAATTCGGCGATGAAACCCGGATCGGGACTTCGGCCATCGGTTGTGGCATCGATATCCAGAACCACGATCTCGTCCACAGCTTTTTCATTGAACAGGCGCAGCACATTGAATGGATCACCAATATAGGTTCGCGTGTCAAAACCGATTGTTTTGACGACGCGACGGCGGCTGTCCAGAGATAGGACCGGAATAAGGCGCGGCCGCACGGTCTAGTCCTCAGCAAAACTGGTCAAGAGCCGCATTCCGAAGCGGTGGCTCTTTTCGGGATGAAACTGCACACCATGGACATTGTCTTTCGATACGGCGACACAGATATCATCGCCATAGGATACTCTTGCTGCCACGTCTCCGGCGTGGCGGCAGACGAAATGATAGGAATGCACGAAATAGAACCGCTCGGGTATTGATGTCACCGGGAACAATACTGTCGCCGCAGTCGGTCGTATATCGGACCAGCCGACATGTGGCACCTTCAATCGCGCCTCTCCCGGATCAAGTTGGACAACTGCCCCTTCGATCCAACCCAGGCCGGGCTGTTCGCCCTCTTCACTATGATCGGCCATCAACTGCATTCCAAGGCAGATGCCCAGAACGGGCAGCTTGCGCACTTGAACGGCTTCGTTCAGCGGATCAACCAGACCGCGGCTGCGTAAGTTTTCCATTGCTCGATCGAAAGCTCCGACCCCCGGCAGCACCAGCTTTTCTGCCCGCGATATACCAGCATGGTCCGATACGGCTTCAGCCTCGACCCCAATATATTCAAACATATTCAGCAGCGCGGCAATATTGCCTACACCGTAATCAACTATGGAAACTCTCATTTACGTCACCACTCTCGAGAGAAACTTACCTATTATACGCGAACTTCAAGTGCAACACTCGGGGCCTTCAGATTATAGGATGTTGCACTTGAAGTTTGAGTGTAAGCTGTACAACGCTGTCAACCCGCATCGCTATCCCTCAGCCTGCGCAGAGCGCGATCTGCCAGTAGCACGAACAACAGGCTCATCGCCCCCATGGCAACGGCGTGAATGGCAACGGCGTGCAGTGGCAAGACTTTTTGCCACAGTACGACCGCCCAAACCAGCATGACCGTCGCCAGACGGCCAGCTTCCCAGGCCAGTTGCAGGCCCTGCCGGCCAATGATCACCAGCACCATGTGGGTCGGGGCCATGATAAAATTGATCAGCGCCAAGAAACCGACGATCCCGGTCATTTGACCCGCCACTGACCATTGCGATCCGAATGCGACCTCGAAAAGGCTGGGTCCGAAGCCGAGCAGTATGATTGCTGGTGCCAACCCGATCGCGCTCATGATCGCGATGATACGGCGAAACTCGGGTTGAGCATTCTTTCCATCAATGAAACTGGCGGAGAGATGCGCGGTAAAAGCCTGACCCACGGATTGCCCTATGAGGCCAGCGGGCATCAGGATGGTGCGTTCGACCAATGCATATTGACCGAGAAAGGTTGTGCCAAACGCGGAAAGCATTACCAGAGGCAATGCCAAGCCAATACTGGCAGTCAATAGACCACCAAGTGTCGTGAATCGCGGGTATCGGCGAAACTGCGATGCTGCGTTCCATATCATTGATCGAGTTGCTGCTCCCAGCAGCGCTTTCCGTTGCGAAAACACCCACGCAAACATAAGCGTTGCTGCTGCGATACGGCCAATAAGGTCGGCTCCGATCAACCCTAATTGCCGGTATCCGGCATAGGCAGCAGCCACGGCAGTTAGGCAGAATGCCGTCACCTGAAGTATCTTGGACCATGAATTGACCGCCAGTGCCTGTTCCCGAAACAGAACATAACCAAGTGTTTGCATCACCCCACCTGCCAGCACACTGGCTACAAGCAGCCAGAGTCCCAAGTCGGGCAGCGGCAGCCAAGCTGGATGCACCAGAACCAGTACGGCACAGATGAGCAGCACCAGAACGGCCGTGGTCAGGTTGAGACCAAGGCTCAGGCGTAGTAAAGCACGTTCTTCGCCATTCTTTTCGGCGCTGAGCAGTGCCATCTCATAACGTAACGATGTGATCACCATAAATAATCCCAGAACTGACATGTAGATCTGGTAGCTCCCGAACGCCGCTGGCGAGTAAAGCCGTGTCAGCATCGGCATGAACAGGAAGCCGATGCCCTGCGCAATGAACGTTCCTTGCAGCGCAATGAAGGTATTCCGCAGCATCAGCGGTCTGACGCAAATGCTGCAACAGGGCGCAGCGCGATGAAGTCACCGGGAAGATCCGTCTTGCGTTGGTCTTTGATCTTGATTTGCCCCATTTCGACGGCCCCAGCGCGGCGTTTCCCTGGAAAGTCGATACGCAGTTGCAGCCACGGAGCGGAGGGCATTGTGGCGTCGCATTCGCGGTACCATACGGCATAGTGCCCCAAAAGCCTGAAGATTGTGCCGAAGCCGAGTCCGGCCTCCATATCGGGATAGCAGTAAAGGAATCCTGCCCTGCCCATTGTCATGCTGCCGCGTGCTCTGCAAACTTGGCAACCGAACGCACCACCTGATCCAGCTGTTTCTCGGTCAATTCTGGAAATATCGGCAACGAAAGTATGCGCGACTGCATCCGCGATGCTACTGGGAAATCTTGCGGTTGATGGCTCAACGAGGCGTAGCAGGGCAGGAACGGCAGCGCCCGGGGATAGTTGATCACCGTCTGAATGCCGGCCTGTTTGAGATGCGCCGCCAAAGCATCGCGCGCATCATGTGCGACGACATAAAGATGCCAGACCGGGGCGCGGCCCTTGGCCGTTTGTGGAACATCCAGACCGGGCAGTTGGGCAAGGCGCTGCGCATATTCGGCGGCAATACTGCGCCGCCGTTCGGTCCAACCGGGCAAATAGCGCAGTTTGACCGACAAGATCGCGGCTTGCAGCCCATCAAGGCGGCTGTTGATGCCTTCGATTTCGTGGTCGCCTTTGACGATGCCACCGTGGCGGGCGAACTTCGCCATCTTGCGCGCCAAGCCAGCGTCATTGGTGACAATCGCCCCGGCGTCGCCCATCGCGCCTAGGTTCTTGCCGGGATAGAACGAGAATGTCGCTGCAATACCAAAGGTGCCAACTTGACGCCCTTCGAAAGTGGCCAGATGCGCCTGGGCGCAATCTTCGATTACCCAAAGTCCGCGGTCAGAAGCAATATCCATGACACCTGCCATATCCGCAGGTTGACCGTAAAGATGCACCGGAATAATGCCCACAGTACGGTCTGTTACCAGTGCCGCCAGCTTGGAAGTATCGATCGTGTAGGTTTTGGGGTCCACGTCGCAAAACACGACCCGCCCGCCCGCCTGAGTCACTGTTTCGCTGGTCGAAATCCAAGACATTGCCGGAACGATCACCTCGTCCCCCGGCTTCACGCCAAGCGCGACCATCGCAATAAAGAGGGCGTCGGTGCCATTCGCGCAGGATACGCAGTGGCGGGTGCCGATCGCGGTTGCGAAATCTGCCTCGAACCGTTCAACATGCGGTCCGCGGATGAAGGAGGAGGTGGCGATGACTTCGGCGATCGCAGCATCAATTTCGGGTTTGATTGCCAGATACTGTGCGTGAAGATCGGCGAAGGGGACGCTGGGCGAGGCGCTGGTCACGGAGTTTGATCCTTGCTTTGCAAATTGGTAGAGCTCAACCACCTCGCCGGATTTCCGACGTAGATGCCCGGTCTCGTAATATTCTTAGTAACAACACTGCCGGCACCAATCACCACATCGTCACAGATCGTCACTGGAAGGATGGTAGCATGCGATCCTATCGAGACCCTGTTCCCGACGTGCGTTTTGCGCCACAGTTCTTCACATCCACGCGCCGGGCCACCGGTAGAGAACGCATCATTGATGAACATGACGCCGTGGGCGATGAAGCAATCCTCGCCAATTGAGACCAATTCGCAAATGAAGGAGTGCGATTGAACCCGACTGCGAGCGCCGATCGTGACACGCCGCTGAATCTCGACGAATGGACCGATGAACACGTTGTCGCCGATCTCGCAACCATAAAGGTTGACCGGTTCCACAACTGTCACATCTCGACCAAATGCGACATCGACGATTGCCGCTTGGAGACGGCGAAACCCCTGGGGGGTTGTGTGAGGGTCCTCTCGCGCCGCAGACATTTCAGTGCCGCCCCAGCTTGCTGTGTTTGGCATGGAAACGCAGAGCGACCTCCTTGCCGGTTTCAATGGATTCGTACATCGCATTGATCAGTTCAAGGCTGCGGCGCCCTTGCAAGCCGTCAACCAGATTGGCGCCGCCATCTTGGATCGAGCAAACGACACTGTCATAATACGCTTTGTGGCCGTAGCCATAGACATCGGGCGGGTTGGTTGAAAAGCGCGCAATGACTTCGGCATCTTCCGGCAATGGGTTCAGAAAGTTCCACGTCTTCATTTCGTTCACGGCAAAGCCACCAATTTCGACCGTTCCCGTCTCACCGAGAATGGAGATCGACCCTTCGAGGTCTTTGGGTCGTGCAGCCGTAGTGGCCTCGACTATTCCCAAGGCACCGCTGGTGAATTTCAAGATCGCTACGGCCGTGTCTTCTGCTTCAATGTCGACCAGAGCGGTGCGAGACATGGCAAAGACGCTGGCCACATCGCCCATCATCAATTCCAGTAGGTCGACATGGTGGCTTGCCTGATTGGTCAGTACGCCACCATCCATTGACCAAGTGCCCCGCCAAGGATCCTGATCGTAATAGGCTTGCGGCCGACACCAGCGCACCCGCACGGTGCCCATGACCAGTTTACCGAACCGCCCGGCCTCTAAGGCTTCGCGTAATTTCAAGACCGGGACGTTGAAGCGGTTCTGTTTGATTACGAACAATTTAACGCCAGCTCTGTCGCAAGCCTCGATCATCCGGTCGGCGTCGCCGAGGGTCAGCGCCATCGGTTTTTCCACGATAATGTGGGCTCCGTACTGGGCAAGTTCCACCACATGCCGGGCATGATTTCCGCTTTCGGTCAGCACAACAACGATGTCGGGTTTTTCCGCTTGCATCATTTCATGCATTTCGGAATAGGCCGGAACGCCGTATTTTGCGGCAATGACGTGTGCCTTTGATCGAACACTATCGCACACCGCCAGCAGGCGTGCACCATTGATTTGGCCCTCACCAAGAAGTTGCGAGTGACGAACAGAGATGCGCCCGCATCCAACGAGTGCTACTTTCAAATCTGGTCGGGCCAAGCGCTTTTCAAGCATTCTCTATTTCTTTCATTGAAATTTCAGGCGGCAAAGCCCGCACATCGGTCTGGCTATCGGCCGTGGCAATCATGGCGATCTTCATTGTGCGCTCCTGGCGATCGTCTCCGGGTCGCCCTCCGGCTCTTCACCCGCTTCGGAGCTGACCGCTTCTATTTCGGCCCGCAAGGCTTCGTATTCGGCCATCTTGCGGCGCAGGAACCGGCCCGTCAAAGCGGCCTTCTCGGCAATGCCGTGCGGGGTCAGCTTGTAGAGGTAGCCCAGCCGGTTTTTCGAGGTGCGGAAATTCTCCACCTTGACCAGTCCCTTGTCGACCAACGCGCGCAGGCAGTAGTTGACCGAACCGGCGCTGACTCTCAGCTCTTTGGCCAAGCCCTTATGGGTCAGGTTCGGATTGGACTGCACGGCACGCAGCACGCGAAAGCGCACATCGTCATGGAAAGCCTTGTCAGTCATCGCGACGGGAATGTTGCGATCCGCACGATGCGTCGCGCGCCACGGCTACCGCACGGAGGCTCACTTGGGTAAGCGCCCGCTGATATCGGTGATCTGCCGCAAAGCAGAGGATCATCGCCCAGTTCACAGATGAACCGATAGCAGCTCCATGTTACATTTTGAAGTCCCCGCGATGCATTTTCCTGCACGGCGGCATTGGAGTATGCCCTTGCGAAAAAAGCCCGGAATGCTGCCACGGCGACGTCACATTCGCGCGTCGTCGGCAACGCCGATCCGGGCGGCATCCTCATTCTGCTGCTGGTCGAGGGTTTCTTCCAATGTGACGGCGTTCACGAGAGTTTCGAACTGCTCGAAAATCTCTGGGATATGGCGACGGATGTAGGTGCTGACTTCAGCATTGGCGATCAGCTTGGCAAGATAGCCCCCTAACGACGACGAGGTTCAAGAGCTCTGAGCCATAGTTCCGCTCGGCATCTTTGTATTTGGTCTGCGCCTGGTCATTTCCCTTTCCAGTCGCACGATCTGTTCCAGCGGATCGCCGCGCGGCTTTTCAGGTTTGGGAGGCGCAACATCCGACCTCTGCTCGGGCGGCGTGGCCTTCAGTAGCGCGTCGGCATGGGCCGCGGTCAGACAATTCCCAGCGATCATCAGCTCTACCGCCTCGATCTGGCGCGCGGCTTTCATCTTGCGCAGTGATCGCGTCACGTCCGGGGTGAACTGCTGATCATGCAGCAGACCCACGCGCATGGGCAGATGGCGTCGTAGACCAGGATGACGTTGAAATCCACAGTCCCAGCTTCCACGTCGGCGATCAGCTTCTGCAGTGCTGCGCGTCCGCCGATCGACAGCCCGCTTTTTCCTTCATCAGCAAAGGTGCGCACGATCTCGATGCCACGCGTTGCAGCATACGCGAGGATCTTATCCCACATTCCCCAAGTAAACCGCTGATTTCGCTGTTCTGAACGTGATATTTTCGATATAAATCATGGCGTTGATAGCTGCGAGGGGCGCGTTTTATGGATCACCCAGAGGGTGCGAGCTTGCAGCGGGCAGATCGGGTGGATTTCGACCCTCGCGTGCGGCTGGAATTTCGAGGTGCGCAGATCAGTTCCGACGGTGGTCTTCTGGTGATGCGCGAGATGGATGACGCGCTCGGGCTGTCCGATCTGGCTTCAGCGGCGCTGTGCGACAATCGCCGGGGCAAGAACACCATCCACCGGCTTGACGGCTTGTTCCGGCAATCGGTGTTCGGGCGGCTGGCTGGATACGAGGATGTCAACGATGCCGATCGGCTGGCCCTCGATCCGGTCATGCGTCAGGTTGTCGGCGGCAGAGCTGTCGACGCACAAGCTGCCTCAGCTTCCCAGATGGGGCGGTTCGAGACGGTGACGCTGGCCTTGGCCGAGAACCGGGATGCGCTGTCCGATCTGAACGGGCAGTGGATCGACCGGTTTCATGACCGCAACGGGCTGAAGTATATCGTGCTGGACATGGACAGCTCGGTCAGCCCGACGCACGGCGATCAGGAGGGGTCCGCTTGGAACGGGCACTTCGACTGCACTTGCTACCACCCGAACTTCCTGTTCAACCAGTTCGGCATGCTGGAACGCTGCGCCCTGCGCAACGGTAACGTCCACAGCGCCGACGGCTGGCGGGACGTCCTTGATCCTGTCATCGCCCGCTACGCCGACCGCGACCTTGGGGGCCGGTTCTTCCGGGCGGACGCAGCCTATGCGATCCCCGCGATCTACGAACGTCTGGAAGAGGCAGGCTACTTCTACGCCATCCGGCTACCTGCCAACAACGTCTTGCGCGAGAAGATCGCGCATCGGCTGACGCGGCCCGTGGGGCGACCTTCGCTGACCAAGGTCAAACGGTTCTTCGAGGATTTCCACTATCAGGCGGCGTTCTGGTGCAAGGAACGCCGTGTTATCGCCAAGATCGAATGGCACCCGGGCGAGCTGTTTCCTAAGATCGGCTTCATCGTCACCAACCTGCCGATGGAGCCGGACTGGGTGGTGAGGTTCTACAACCAGCGCGGCACCGCCGAGCAGTACCTTCTCGCACATGTAGACATGCGCTGCCAGGCAACGCATCAAGGAGGGCAAATACGCCTTCCACTGGACTCGGCTGTCATGCCGGAAGTTCCGCGACAATGAGGTGCGCCTGGAGTTGCACGCACTGGCCTACAACCTCGCAACCTTCCTGCGCTGCATCGAGTTGCCCGAGGAAATGGCCCAATGGTCGCTGACCAGCCTGCAACTCAAGTTGATCAAGATCGGTGCCCGCGTCGTCCGTCACGCCCGCGCCATCACCTTCCAACTGGCCGAGGTGGCCGTCACCGGCCCGATGGTACGCGCGATCCTCGCCGCCATCCGCCGATTGCGAGCGCCACCGCTATGCGCGTGACCGCGATCCGGGCCAAAACTCAACGAAAGAGGCTCGACAGGTCTGCCCGCCGCGCTGAAAAACGACGCTGCCGGGCCAGGATGCTGCGGGTTCACAGCATGATCCGCCGAGCTCCAAGCGTTTGGGCGACGACGGACACCGCTCAGGGCGAAAAATGCTTGTTTAACCGGCAAAATCAGGCGATCTTGACGACACACAGCAGTCCACTTGGGGAATGTCGGATCAATTGCCTGTATCGTAACCGCCTGAAGGTGCCAGCAGCCTTGCGCAGTCTTACGGATTTTGCAGGTTGCGGCGCTTCGGGATGAAGAGAATTAAGCTTGAAAATTCTTGCCGTGTCAAATTCGGGTCTCGGAAATCGAATGCAGTGCATAGACTCGTGCATTGGGTTATCGAGGAAACTGAACTGTGAACTCCAGATACTCTGGCCGATAAATGAGCAGCTCAATTGTCCGTTTGACCGGTTGTTCGAGGTTCCGGAAGGTGTAGATCTGGTGCAGGTAGATCGTTGGGTCGACCAGCGAAGCCACATTGACGGGTTTGGCGCAACGCGTGTTCTCGACACTGAATTCTTCGACGCAAACAAACCGGGTGCCTCGTTCTGGAACGATTTCAGCTTCGACCCTATGGATCGAGTTTTTATCAAGGGATATCATCGCTTTTATGCGCGAAAGTACGGTGATACATATCTTAATCCAACTGCCGAAGTTATAGCAAAAGTAACAGAGAATATGCATTTAGTTGATGGTTGCCTTGGCGTGCATGTCCGGCGGACAGATCACAAACATTCAATTGAGGTCAGCAAGACAGAATATTATTTTTCCCTTCTGGATGCACGCCCTAAAGAAGAGTGTTTCTTTCTTAGTACGGATGACACGGCGGAAGAATCGGCCTTTCGTGATCGCTACGGAGATCGCGTGAAAATCTACCAGAAACGATCATTCATGCGCAGCGAAAGTGCGGCTATTGAAGATGCGTTCATGGATATGCTTCTGCTGTCCCGTTGCACCGCCATCATAGCGAGTTCCGGTTCAACATTTAGCGCTTGCGCCGCATTTATTGGCAATCGTCTACTTCATCGTGTCGCGCGATAGCAGGACCATTCCGAACATTTATTTATTCGTCCGTGGCTTTGCTTTCTTCTTTTCCGCTTTAGCTGTTACAGACGTTCGCGAAGGCGCGCGCGGCAAAGTTGCGTCCCAGTCAGGGGTGCTTTGCAACAGCCTCAGAGCACGCAGTTGCGCGGGGCTTTCGTAGTTGGTAAGTGCGCCTCCCTGCATCTGTGTGGACGGGGCATCGAGACTGCGATCAAGTTGCCTGTAGAACCGCGCGCCTTGGAAATGCTCACGGCGTGAGATTGCCTCTTCCAAGCGTTCCCGGAAGGAACCGATGAACTTGTAATGCAGGACCGCGGTCGTGACCTCAGAGACCGGCAGATGCGTATGGTGGTGGTTGTTGACCAGATAAGCAAAATCCGCCGACATCCGGACAAGTGGTGATTTTGTCATGAGCAAGGATCGTGTCCCTGGGCGTGGTGTAGGTTGTGGCTGAGGTGGTCACCGGCGTTTTCCGGCTTATGGGACTGATTGTGGGTCGAATACTGTTGGTTCTCCGTCGACATGCGCACATATTGCGCAGTGCGAAACTCGGTCTCTGCCGCACTGCTGCCGTCCAACTCACCCGCTCCATTCTGGCTTCATGTCCGGGTGACATTTGCGAGGATGGCCGGGTCTATCAAGACGATAGCCTTAAAATTAGCTGTAAATCAATGATTTGAGCTGTTTTCATGGCGCGTGAAATGGTTCGGATCCGCGCAAGAAATCCTGACATTGCGCCAGCGATCGGTATCAGCCGTCTTTCGTCCCGCTAAATTTTAGGCCACAGTTCAACAATGAACGGTGAAGTCTACTGCGAGGATATGGTGACTCAACACGTAATCGGCAGATCCTGGTTTCTGGCCCAGTTCAAGCCGAACTGTCACCAGATCGCCGAGCGCAATCTCGCCCGGCAAGGGTATCAAGTTTTCCTTCCGGTCGAGGACGTCACCCGCAAAAGCGGCAGGAAGTTCGTGACCAGGCGGCAGCCGCTGTTTGCAGGCTATCTGTTCGTTGCCTTTGATACGGCCCTTGGTGGCTGGCGCGCGATAAATGCGACCTACGGCATCAGCCGCCTTGTCAGCTTTGGCGCCGACCCGGCCCCGGTTCCGTTGGATCTGATCTGCGGTTTGATGTTGCGCTGCGACGCAAAGGGCAAACTCCTGCCGCCGCGCCTGCTGAACCCTGGTGACCGGGTCCGGCTGACAGAAGGGCCGATGGCAGATTTCGCGGCCACGGTCGAGGCGATGGCTCCCGACCAGCGGGTCTGGGTACTCATCGACATCATGGGGCGAACCGCTCGCGTGGCCGTGCAGGCAGAGGCACTGAGGGCGGTGTGAAAAAGGGGGAATCACGTGAAAGTCATGGGGCAGAGGGCGCAGTGCAAGGCAGGTTAAAGGGTCGCGTTGATTTCGTTTGACGTATTGCCCATATCGAACGCGCAAGGCCGCAGAGCCAAGCCGAGCGCAACAGCCTCCATCGCCACTCTGACGGTTAGCGACTATTTCGGCTTGTGATGATTTCCTTGCGCCATGGCGTTTCTACTCCCCCTCAGCCGCAGAGACGGTTGGACACCAGCCCCGCCCCCTCCACCACAATTTTCTCCCGAGATACTGATATTATTGTTAGTTTCGCACTGTTGTTCGGCGTTGCCCCCTGATGTGTCCCCTGATGCGCGTCGTCGCTCGACCTTCGTATCCTGTCGCTGAAGCATTTGGACCAGAGGTTTGCGCCCGCTAACCGCTTCGACGTCATGCCGGAACAAGCAGAAATGCAGAAATCGCCGACCTCACCGGAGGGGTACTCCTCGCTTTGCGTTTGACGAACCGCGGATGACCTAAATGTGCGTCAGCTCAACGGGAGCACGCCCGGTTCCGTCTTCGCCCCAATGCACGGCTCAAATGACGGCCGGTGGGGCGCGTCACCCTCACCCCTCATTGATGCAGATGTCGTTGCAGGCAACGATGCAGGGCTGACCGTGTCAAATGCGGGATAGACGGCTGCAGGGCATAGAGGCAGTCGTCCGGCGGAAGGAGCGTTTGGCGCCGGAACGCGACGATTGCCGCTTCTTCGGCTTCCGTCAGAACCGTCGAGCGCGGCTCCGTCGGCCCGCTTCCGCCACCTTGCCACCGTCATGGGGTTGATGCCAAGCTCCCGGCTCAGCTGCGAGAGCGAAGCTTGCGATCGCTGTATTGCTGCTCTGACGGCGTGTGCCCCTCTCGGTGAATGCAAGCATTCACCGAGAGGGCAACGGGATCGTGGCGCTGCCGTGACGAACTTGTCCCATAGTGCTTCCTTCCATTCCCTCGAAAGGATCGCACCATCAAACCGTGGGATCAAACAGCTACATACCACAACGAGGAACGGCTACACGGCGCGGTCGGAAACAACGTGCCGATCATGCTGACGAAACCTGGGGACGTCACCAGCCCGTCACCCTGAGCAAGGTCGGGAAACTCTGCCTTCGGGCGGTCCAACGTTGGGGTCGGATCACCTCACTCAGGCGTCAAAGACCCCCAAGTGATTATCATTCAAGCCCCTCCTTACCTTGCGCAAGGACGGCCTTCACGAAGGCTTTGAAGGCTTTGGTCTCGCCTGAGTAGCTGCCATGTTTCAGAGCGTTCCGATTGCCAGGGGGAGCGCCGCTTCCTTTTGCTCCGCCATGCATCCGGCAGCGATCCTTACCGGATACCGCAGGCGACTGGCAGGCGTTACCAGATCGCGTCTTTGCACCACAACGCTTGCTTTGCCGCATTTGAAAAGTGTTTCGGGGGTGAGATGATGTCATGGGCGCGGCACCTTCACCTTGCGGCGTTTGACGGGACGTGCATCAGAGATGTCGATCGCAGTGCCTTCAAACTCACCATTCCCTGCGCCACGAATCTGTCTGCTTGTGTTTGGGCGCGATCGGCCCGTTTCCACAGTGCCGACGATCGCTTGAGCGCCTGGTTCAAAGTTGACATATTCGACGGTGACCTTCTGTTGGCCCTTGCCGCGATGCCGGTTGATGGCCTCCATCTGCCGGGTGAACAACGCCATGAGTTTCTGTGCTGAACGCAAGTTGCTGTCCGTCGCAGGCAGCAATTGTCCGGGGATCATGGCTCGCCGGAGGCATTCCATCGCGGCAGAGTGCGTGCCGACCATTTGCAGGGCGAGCATGGCCTCTGCGCCATCGCTCGGTGCAAGGCTTTCGAAAAGCTCGGTCGCCTTGACGATCCGTGCGTGTTTCTCGGTATCCGAGTAGGCGTCAGGCAACCAAAGAAGCCCAATGATGTCGTTCATCTTTTGATTGAGAACATCCTTGTCTGTAACGCCAAAGACGTCCTTCAGTTTCGCGGCTGGTGCCAGATCAAACACCTCTGTCGCGAAGGCGGTGGGGTCGGTCTTCTCAGAAACCTGTTGCCGCTTTGCCATGCTTGCTAGATCCTCCATGGTGGCAAGTTATACCAAAATGACAGCCTCGCAATGATCGCTATGTAGCGTCGATGTCACCTATTTCTACTGTGCGTGGGGTTGATCTTGAAATAACAAAATGCTGCCCCCCCTCATGGATTATCTTTGCTATAGCGTCCAGTTTTGACTAGTGTTGTGGGGTCCAAAGGTCTGTGCCGGAGAGCTTTGACATCGTGAATAGCTACCAAACGCCGGGGCCCCTGCCTGTGATGGTGGAGCTTTGTAAGGTTTCGGTCTGACCGCTATCCGTTCCAGCGCCACGGAAGGAGGTCGTCGACCTTGGTTATCGTTTAGTCTGGGATGCGGGCGAGGGTAGCCGCCGCAATCGGCGCAGGTATCGGCGCCGGGCGTCAGTTCCACCTCCATCCGGGGAAAGTGGTCCGGGACGGGACGGCGCTCCGGTTTGTCCTTCGCCTCGATGTCCCACCAGATGACCTTTATCAGGTCACCCCGGCGGCCATGGAAGACGAACTGATGCCCGCCAAACGGAAACGGCCGCGTGAAACAGGATCACCGGAATAACGGCAATGGCCCGCAGTCCGTCGATTTCAGGGCGGTAGTTCACTTCCCGTAATACTCCCGAAACCACGCGACGAACCGTGCTATTCCGTCGCGGAAATCGGTCTGGGGGCGGTAGCCGGTCAGGTGTTGCAGCAATTCGGCGTTGGCCCAGGTGGCGGGCACGTCGCCCATCTGCATGCCCATGTAGTTGCGGATCGCCTTGCGTCCCAGACACTCCTCGATCGCATCAACGAAATCCAGCAGGCGCACCTTGTCGGAATTTCCGATGTTGACCACGCGGTAGGGGGCAACCGGCGACAGGCTGTCGCCGTCGCGCACGATGCCGTCGGCCGGGCGCACCGGGACGGCGTCGATCAGCAACATGATGGCGCGCACCAGATCATCGACATAGGTGAAGTCGCGGTACATGTCGCCGTGGTTGTAGATGTCGATCGGGCGGTCTTCAAGGATCGCATCCACGAATTTGTAAAGCGCAAGGTCCGGTCGTCCCCAAGGGCCATAGACCGTAAAGAACCGGAACATCGTGGTCGGCAGATTCCACAGATGGGCATAGGCGTGCCCCATGCTTTCGGTGGCTTTCTTGGTGGCCGCATAGATGGTCAGTTGGGTGTCGGCCTTTTCGGTTTCGGTAAAAGGCATCTCGGTATTGGCACCGTATACCGAGGAGGTCGAGGCCATCAGCAGGTGCGCCACCTTCAGCCGGCGCGCGGCCTCCATCACGTTGAAGGTTCCGATCACATTGGAATCCAGATAGGCACGCGGGTTTTCCAGCGAATAGCGAACACCCGCCTGCGCCGCGAGGTGGACAATAACCTCAGGCTGGAATTCATCGGCCACGCGATCAAACGATGCCTGATCCTCCAGCATTGCCTCGGTGGCCGAAAACCCCGGCTTTTGCAAAAGCATGGCGTGGCGGCGCTGCTTCAGACGAACATCATAGTAATCCGTCATGCCGTCGTAGCCGTGGACGACAAAGCCTTCGTCCAGAAGGAGAGAGGCCAGATGGAAACCGATAAATCCGGCGGTTCCTGTGATGAGTATTCTTCTTTGTGACATGTAAGCTTTCGGAACAGTTCAGGCGCGCGAAGGGTTTTCCGGCAGCGCTTTTTCAACCAGTTCACCCTTCATGGCCTTTATCTCGGCCATCAGGGCGATCATCGGGGCAAATCGGGGCCGGTCGGCCATTGGATACGGAAACGACGGATCAAGCCGGGAACTGCCGCATAGCTTGAGAAAAACAGCACGCCAAAGCCCAGGACTGCCAGGAAAGCATTCAAGTTCTGGTTCCATAACAGCACCCCAGCAATCGGTGGCGCAAGCACGAACGGTGCCAGAACCAGCGTTGTCAGCGGGTTTGCAATCTGGCGGCGGTTCCGGCCAAGGACGCAAATTTCAAGGGCTCGCATGACCATTTGGTGCACATGCAATCGATCAGGTAACAAAACATCCAGATTCTTGCGAGACCGGCGATAAATCGCGAGCAGTGTGTCGACAACCGGCCAGTACATTGTAAGCAAGATAGCCCAAGGCGACACATCCGGCGCATTGAGCAGTATAGAGATGCCAAACCAGCTCAGCACAAACCCAATCGTGTAAGCGCCGGCATCACCCAAGAATAATAGCCCGAATGGATAATTCAGCAGGGCAAAACCAACTATCCCTGCCGCAAACATCAACGCAAGGTCGACCATGATGGGATAGTCTGCCAACCCAGCAATCTGGCTCAGCGCAACAGCCGTCGCGATTGCCACCAGAGATGCCAGACCGTTCACGCCATCGATCAGATTGAAGCCATTGGAAATCCCTGCGGTTAAAAGAAGCGTAAGCGGAATGCCGATAGCCCAATATTGGAGCAAACCATCAATCCCGGGCACTCCAACAACTCTTGGTATCCACACACCCAGGAATAAAATCACCAACAAGCTTGAGCCTACCATCGCCAAAAGCCTCCCTCGAGGCGAAACGCGAAACCCAAGATCTTCAGATAATCCCACGACAAAAATCAAAGAGGTTGCAAGAAAGAATTTGGCATAGGCCGATGCAATCGGCAGGGGCGCTAACAAGACGCCAAGACCGAAAGCGCAGAAGACCGCTATTCCCCCAACGCGTGGCGTCCGGTGTGTATGCATGGATTGTCCAGCGCTCAGGTCATTGGCCCGCCCTCTGAACCATGACAAACGTGAATCCAGCATAATAAGCGCTACGCAGATCCAGAACGACAGCGCCGCCAAAGCATAGCCAAACGAAAAAAAATTAAAAAACTCTCTATACGCCACGTGCTGACCTGTCATCGAAATCGTTGAGATTTAGGAAATAGCCTTACAATCAGGCTAAGGTTCATCCGAACCTCCATTAGTGCGCACGGTTCGCGCCATTATATCACAACGTTGGATTAGCGAGCGTTATCTTTTGATATTTCCCAAGTTCAAGCATTTCTCTCCCCGGATGCCGGTTGCTGTGGTGCATCAGCCTGCCTATGGGCGGCCCAAGGCCCGGTTGCACAAATCGACTGACGGTCAGGGTTTCCCGTTGCCCGGACAGAGGTATCTGATGGCTTCCGTGACTTGGATGCCGACAGATGTAAAGCTGTTCAGGACGACGATACGAACCTGAAACTCGACAACATTAGGGTCGAAGTCCCGCCCCAGAAGGCGCTGATCCAGCAGTTTCAGGCAAGGCACCTTGGTTTCAAGGTGGCTTCTGCGGTGATAGCCGCTCCATCCATGGCCAGACGGTCTGAACGAAGCGGCGCGATGCGTGCAGGGCTTCAGTGCGCGCAATCGCACCGGCGGACTTGGGGCTGCTCATGCCCTCCACCTACCACACTGAATTCACACGATGAATCCCTCACAGGATTTGTGCAACACAGCCGATCTCACCATAATTGATAATGCAGGACGACACGGCAACCAAAAGCACGACCAAATGGCTGCTACCGCCGGAGGCAAATGAAAAAGCCAAGCTTCGCCGCCGGGCCTTCTCATTTCCTGTCAAGCTTTTGGCCCGCGATGTTCCAGCAGGAAACGCCGCACATGGGGTGCTACCCGATCTGTCGCCTCGATAAAGATCGCGTGTTTCAGGTCTGGCAGGATCACCAGCTCTGACCCCCGCATCGCGGTCTGGATCAGGCGGTTAAGGCGTGGATTGCAACCGCCGTCATGCTCGCCGGTGATGATCTGGGCGGGCGCGCTGATCTCATTCAGCCAAGGCCCCATCTCGGTTTCGGCATAGATGTCGAAGACGTTCAGGAACACCTCTGCCGGGGTGTCCATCACCTGCCCCTTGCGCCAGGTGATCACTTCGGGGCGGGCTTCGCAGAATGCATCGGTGAACCAGCGCGCGGTCAGGGTGTCCAGCACCTGCCCGATCCCATTTTCACGCATGGCCGCCACCACGCCCATCACCTTGGCGCTGTCATCCGCCGTCCGGAAGGCCGCCGTCGACCACAGACCCAAGGACAGCACCCGGTCGGGATAGCGCCGCGCATAGGCCGGGCCGATCATGCCGCCCAGCGAGTGCCCCGCGAAATGGGCGCGTTCGATCCCCAGTTTCCGGCGCAACGCCTCCAGATCATCGACCAGATCGTCAAGACCGAAGCGCCCCGATGGCACCGGGCTGTCACCATGGCCGCGCAGGTCATAGCTGATGCAGGTGAACCGATCCTTCAGTGCGGGGACCAGCTTGGCGAATGTCGCCCGCCGCGCGCCGATGCCGTGGATCAGGAACAAAGGCTCGCCCTGCCCTTCTACCGTATAGGCGCAATCCACGGCCACCTTCACACCTTGGGGTCGCTGGCCAGCCTGCCGGCCGTTGCCCAGTCATGTTTGGCCAGGTCGGTGAAGACCACCGTCACCATCTGCGGCGTGCCCCCGCAGGTGTCGCACCACGCCTTGGTGACCGCCTCGGCGCAAGCGCGTTTCTGGTCGGGCGTCCGACCCTCGAACATCTCGATCCGGATGATGGGCATCTCTTTCTCCTTAAGCAGCTTTACGGGCCGTTGGTGCAACCTTTGGCATGACGTCGCTGGCCAGCCGGTTCATCATCTCCAGCACATCGCCCTGCGGCTGGCCGAAGTTCGACGACACGATGATCTCGTCTATGCCCAGTTCGGCATAGCCGGACAGTCGGTCGATCATCTCGGCCTGCCCGCAAATCAGGATATTGGCGCGGAAATCTTCCATCGACTGCTGGCGGGGCAGAGGCTTGATGATCCCATGCTCGACGATCCCCGGCCCGCCGAAGACATTATCGAAACTCTCATAATAGCGATAAGCCATCACAGCCATCGCTTCGGCCTGTTCCGGCTTGTCGGTGACAAACAACCCGCGCTGCAATGACAGACGCTGCCCAGACCGGCCCGACATCGCCACGCCGCGATGAAAGGCGTTGACCTGGGCCTCCAGCACTCCATGGCTGGCCGACAGCGGCGTGGTCTGGACGCTATACCCCTTGCCCGCCGCCGCCTCGATCCCCGCAGGCGCCATGATGGCCAACGCGATCGGGATCGGGTCTTCCGGCCGCGGCATTACCGTCAGCGCGTCAAATTTATACCATTGGCCATTCCAGCTGACCTCCTCGCGCGTCAGCAAAGCCTCCAGCACGGCCAGACTTTCCTCGAAGCGGGGCTTGGTTTCCGTCATCGGCACCCCGATGCGGCCGGTCTCGAACCCGAACGCCCCTTTGCCCACCCCCAGCACCAACCGCCCGTCGCACAGGGCTTGCGCCTGTATCACCTCACCCGCAAAGACCCGCATGTCGCGGATCGGCAACTGGCAGATCGCCGTCGCAATTTCGATCCGGCTGGTCCGCGCCGCAATCGCAACCGCCAATTGCAGCGGCGACGGCACCAGCAGGATGTTAAGGAGGTGATGCTCGGGGATCGACACACCTCGAAAGCCCACCGCCTCGGCATGCACCGCCTGCGCGATCATGTCGGCCCAAAGCCGCTTGCCGCCAACGCGCGGGTCCAGCAGATGCGAATTCAGAAAATGCGAAACGTCCATCGTGTTCCTGCCGCCCGACGGTTCTGCGGGCCCATATTTTGTACGTTCGTACCAAACACTCCATCTTGTCAAGCACCCCCGATAAGGTCACGGTTGGATGCATGACCGACAACCCGATGCGCAGCCAGACCAAGACCGACCGGCGCACCAAGATCGCCGATGCGGCGCTGCGTGTTCTGGGGCGCGAAGGTCACGCGGGCCTGACCGCGCGCAAGGTCGCGACCGAGGCGGGCATGTCACTTGGCCACATCACCTATAATTTCCACGGCATGGCAGAAGTCCTGGCCGAGGCGTATCGGCTGTTATCCGCACGTTTGCGGGAAGCATCGGATCTTCAGACCGGCGCGGCAAGCATGTCACCTGCCGAACGCCTGAGCGCGTTTCTTCATGCCGGGTTCACCCCGGATTTCCTGACACCCGCGCATATCCGGACCCGGATCGACCTCTGGTCCGCCGCCGCTGCCCTGCCCGAAGTCGCGGCCACCGAACTGGCGCTTTACCGCCATTACCGCGCGACGCTTGAAGGCCTGCTGGCCCCGCTGGTGCCGCAGGAACGCATTCACGCGCTGTCGGATACGATCATGGCGACGCTGGATGGGCTGTGGCTGGACTGGATGCGCCGCCGTGACCGGGCCGCAGTCGAGAACGGCCTGCGGGTTCTGCTAGAGCTGGTGCGACATCAGCTTTCGCCACCAAGCCAATGATCTGAAATGAAAAGGCCGCCAAAATGGGCGGCCTTTTCATTGTTGTGTGGAAAAGGTGTCGACCCTATTCAGCAGCTTCCTGCGGGGGGAGGCCATCAGCCGTAGCGGCTGCCTTGGGCTTGCGCGGTCCCCGTGCCCGACGCGGTGCGGCGTGATCTTCAACGGCCATGGTCGGGGAATCGGCCGTCGCGGCGCTGTTGTCCTCCACGGCGATCCGACCACGTGCAACTGACTCCGGAGTCTCGACCAGACCGGTATCGTCGCCTGCGTCAATCTCGATGACATCACTGAGCACGGGCTGCTCTGCTGCAACGAAACTGCGATCCTCGCGGTAGTCGCGGGGTTGGTCCTGACGACGCTCTACCCTATCACGATTATCGGGCTGGCGGTTATCGGGCTGGCGATCCGGGCGTTCCTGACGGTCGCCCCGGTCAAAGCGTTCGCTCCGGTCACGGCCTTCGCCCTGACGCCCGTCTCCCTGACGCCCTTCACCCTGGCGCCCGTCTCCCTGGCGCCCGTCTCCCTGGCGCCCGTCTCCCTGGCGCCCGTCTCCCTGGCGCCCGTCTCCCTGGCGCCCGTCCGCCTGACGGTCACCTCGCGGTTGCTGGTTGACTTGCTGGCCCCCACCTTGACCGGCATTCTGCCCGCCATTGGAGTTGCCATTCTGGCCAGCATTCTGGCCACCACTTTGCTGATACTGCTGCTGGCGTGCCTCTTGTTCGACGGCCATCTCGCGCGTCGCTTCGGCCAGCATGCGGGTATAGTGCTCGGCGTGCTGCAGGAAATTCTCGGCGGCCACGCGGTCATTCGACAGCTGGGCATCGCGTGCCAGCATCTGGTATTTCTCGATGATCTGCGCCGGGGTGCCGCGCACCTTGCCTTCGGGTCCCGAGGAATCGAAGACGCGGTTGATGATGTTGCCGATGGGGCGCGGGCGGTTCTGGCTGGAACGCGGGCGTTTCTTGGAAGAGCGCATCTGGTCCTTATGATGGCTTTGGCCCGCGACCGCCGCCCGTAGTCGGGCAGCAAGATGGTAAAACGCGAGGGGCTTGCATTGTGCAAAGGCGGGTGCAATCCCATCCGGTGCAAGGGTCAATAATCACAGGCTTGGTCATCTGACAAGCTTAAATTGCACAAAAGGCCGGATTTTGCACCCATGCTGGCGCGCAGGTCAGGCAGACCCGCAACTGTCGCCGGGTCCCGGCTTGACTGCTGCCACCACCCGGTCGCGCCCGTCCATGTCGGGCAGAATGCGGATATCCTCCAACCCCTCCGCCGCCATCAACCCTGCGACCGCCTGCCCTTGCGTCGGCCCGATCTCGACAAGAAGCCGGCCACCAGGCATCAACCGCGCACCCGCGCCGCGCGCGATCACCCGGTAGGCCTCCAGCCCATCGCCGCCGGGGGTCAGGGCTTGCAACGGCTCCCAGTCGCGCACCTCGGGGGCAAGGCCAGAGAGTTCGTCCGCCGCGATATAGGGCGGGTTCGACACGATCAGATCGAAAGTTCCCGAAACCTCTGAAAACCAGTCCGAGACCAGAAACCGCGCCCGCGCCTTCAGCCCAAGATCAGATGCATTTCCCACCGCAACCGCAAGCGCTGCATCAGAAATATCGACTCCGACCCCCCGCGCCATCGGCATGTTTTTCAGGCAGGCCAACAGGATGCAACCGGTGCCGGTGCCAAGGTCAAGGAGCTTCAGGAACGGCCGGGTCAAGGCTTCGGCCACCAGCGCCTCGGTGTCGGGGCGCGGGTCCAGCGTGTCGCGGGTCACGCGGAACGACAGGCCCCAAAAAAGCCGCCGGCCAATGATCTGCGCCACCGGTTGCCGCAGGGTCCGGGCCTGCACCGCCGCGCCGTAAACCTGCTCTTGCGACGGGGTCATGTCGTCGGGCAGGTGCAGCGTCAGCCGGTCATGGCGAATGTTCAGCGCATAGGCAAGCAGCACCCGTGCATCGCGGGCGGCATTCTCGACCCCCGCCTCCTCCAGCTTTGGTATCGCCAGACGCAGGGCATCGGACGCTCTCATCCTTCCATCTCGGCCAGCCGTTCGGCCTGATCATGGGCGGCAAGCGCGTCGATGACCGGGTCAAGCTCACCGCCCATGATCTGCGCCAGCGCGTAAAGCGTCAGGTTGATCCGGTGATCAGTCATCCGGCCTTGCGGAAAGTTGTAGGTGCGGATGCGTTCGCTGCGGTCACCCGATCCGACCTGAGATTTCCGGTCCGCCGCCCGCGCCGAATGCACGCGTTCACGCTCGGCCTCGTAAAGCCTGGACCGCAGCACCTGCATCGCGATTTCCTTGTTGCGATGCTGTGATTTCTCGGCACTCGTCACCATGATCCCGGTCGGCAGATGCGTGATCCGCACCGCCGAGTCGGTCGTGTTCACATGCTGGCCCCCCGCACCCGAGGCGCGCATCGTGTCGATCCGGATATCGCTGGCTGGAATGTCGATCTCGACCTCGTCGGCCTCGGGCAGCACCGCGACCGTGGCCGCCGAGGTATGAATGCGGCCCTGCGCTTCGGTTTCTGGCACGCGCTGGACGCGGTGAACGCCGGATTCGTATTTCAGCCGGGCAAAGACGCCCTCACCCGTGACCAGCGCCACCAGTTCCTTCAGCCCGCCAAGGTCCGACAGGCTTTCCTCCAGCACTTCCCAGCGCCAGCCCATCCTTTCGGCATGGCGCTGATACATCCGGGCAAGGTCGGCGGCAAAGAGGCTCGCCTCCTCGCCCCCGGTGCCGGGACGGATTTCCACGATGGCGGGCCGCGCATCGGCGGAATCTTTCGGGAGCAGCGCCAACCGCAGCGCCTGCTCCATCTCGGGGATGCGGGCGCGCAGGCGGGGGATTTCCTCCTCGGCCAAGGCCCGCATGTCGGGATCGGCCAGCATCGCCTCGGCCTCGGTCAGATCGTCAAGCGAGCGGCGGTAGGCGGCGATTTCGTCGGCCACGGGTTTAAGGTCGGTATATTCCTTGCTGATCCGGGCAATCTCGGACGGGGCGGCACCTGCATTCAACTGTGCTTCGAGAAACTCGAAACGCTGGGTGATTTGCGCAAGTTTGTCCAACGGAACCATAGCGGGGGTGTGGCGCGTAACGGCTGGTGGGTCAAGAGGCGGTTAGCGAACGGCGGGAGGCGAAGGGCGGGGGTTTCACACCCCCGCACCCCCGTGGGATATTTTTGCAGAGAGGAACGGATCAGAGGTGCAGAAACCAGCCTTCCAGCCTCGCTGCGTTGGCACCCCAGTCTCTGCCGCCAAAGCGGGATCGCCCAAAGAGGACTAAGGTTTGGTCGTCAAGAATCTGTGCGGTCGTGTAGTCCGGGAAGCCCCAAATCAGACTTCTCGTTTCCCAAGTAACCCATCCTTCCTTTACGCTCCCGGCGATTCTTCGCGTGCGATCTGAGCTAACCGCGATGAGATCAAACATGGTCAGCAACTCTTGCAGAGTATCGGCAGGGCCATCTAGCCGTCGGACGACGCTGTTCGGCCCAGTAAATTTTGCGCTCGGCGAGACGTGTGCAAGCGTCGCGGCCATTTTTCGAAGATCGACATGCCAGCGCTCGGGATCAACCGGTGCGAAGCGAACATAGGCAGCAAAGGCTGCGACCAGTGCCAGCGCCAGCAGGCCGGCGATGCGGGGGCTGGTCACCGTCTGGTCCGCGCCCAGTGATACAGGCAGACCAGTTCATAGCCGACATGCGCCCCGGCAATCGCGGTGGCCCCGGTGGTGTCATAGGGGGGCGAGACTTCGACGATGTCACCGCCGACCATGTTGATCCCCGCCAGATCACGCAAGGCAGCTGCCGCTTGCCAAGAGTGCAACCCGCCCCAGACCGGCGTGCCGGTGCCGGGGGCGGCCGACGGGTCAAGACAGTCGATGTCGAAGGTGACATACGTAGGCCCCTGCCCGACGATCGCCTTGGCCTTGGCCACCGCCGCCGCCACGCCCGCCTCATGCACCTCACGCGCGTCGATCACGCTGATGCCCAGATAATCCTCGGTCGTGGTCCTGATCCCGATCTGGACCGAGCGTTTGGGGTCCACCAGCCCAGTCTTGACCGCCTTGTACAGCATGGTGCCATGGTCGATCCGGCTAAGGTCATCGTCCGGCCACAGGTCGGAATGCGCGTCGAAATGGATCACACCAAGCGGCCCGAACCTTTCGGCATAGGCCTTCAGGATCGGATAGGTAATGTAGTGATCCCCGCCCAACGTCACCGTCCCTGCCCCGGCGGCAAGGATGCCCCGGATATGGGCGGTCAAGGTGTCGGGGAAGTCCGACACCTTGGCATAGTCAAAGGCCAGATCGCCGTAGTCAACGATGCTCAGGTCCTCCAAGGGGTTCGTGGGCCAGCCATAGGGCGGGTCATAGGGCATCAGGCTGGACGCCTCACGGATCGCGCGGGGGCCAAAGCGGGTGCCGGCGCGGTGGGTCACCGCCTGATCAAAGGGCACGCCGGTGATCGCCAGATCAACCCCGGTCAGATCCTTCGAATAGGTCCGGCGCAGGAAACTGGTCGCGCCGCCAAAGGCGTTTTCAAAGGAATAGCCCCGGTTGGAATTCCGGGTAAAGGCCGTGTCGACCTCTTTCTTCGCGTCTTCAAGTGCCATGATTGTCTCGGGTCTGTCAGCGCTATCGTTCTAGTCGGAGACGCGCGGATCCGGGAACAACAGGAATAGGCGAAGGATCAGCCGTGTCAACCGCCGAACCAACGGCAGTGCCTCTCAGGTGTGGATCACGCAGGCGCGCGCGCAGCCAGATGTCTCAGGATATCCTCGGCGTCGCGGACGGTATCGCGAACGACGTCGGCGGCCGGAAGAATGTCGCGGATGCGGGCAGCACCCACCCCGGCCAAAAGCGGAATGAGGGTGCTGTCCTGCCGAGCCTCGGCGGCGGCAAACTCGGCGCGCACGGCGTCAAGTCCGGCCCGCAGATCGTGTTCCCTGCCATCCCAGCGGTCAGTCATCGCATTGCGCAACGATTGGGTCCGGATGCCGCCGGGCCAAATTTCGCCCCACAGGATATCCCAGACCAGCGTGGGAATGGTGTCGCCCAGTCCTGCGTTCAGGATGGCTTGTTTGTGGGCAGCCGTGGCGGGCGATTCCACTGAGGCCAGAAAGCGCGTGCCCATAAGCACCCCGGCGGCCCCGAAAGCCAGCGCTGCGGCAAGACCCTGTCCGTCAACGATGCCCCCTGCGGCAAGGACCGGGCGATGACCGGCCACACGCACAACCTCGGGCAACAGGGTCCAAAGCGGCATCGGCCCCATATGGCCCCCGGCCTCGCACCCCTGAGCCACCAGCACGTCCACATTGGCCGCACAGGCCTGTTCGGCCTCGGCCACGGTCGTGATCTGATGCAGGACTTTTGCACCGATAGTATGGGCCCGGGCCGTTGCAGGCCCTGGATCACCACGAAAGAACGAAAACACCGGGACCTGTTCGTCGAGACAGATCTGAAAGATGGCATCGTCCGTCAGGTGCAGCACGAAATTGACGCCGAACGGACGGTCGGTCAGGGCGCGGATCTGGCGCAGAGATTGGCGGACCACATCGGCGCTACTCCAGCAACAGGCAAGGATGCCAAGCCCGCCAGCATTGCTGACGGCGGCGACCAGTGCCGGATTGGTCCACCCACCCATTCCCGCCTGAACGACAGGATGAGAGATGCGCAAGGCGTCACAAACGGCTGTGTGCATCTCTCTCTCCTGACATCCCCGCGCAGCTTCGCACAGGCTGCGGATTTGTCCTATGCGTTTGGCGCCGCCTTACCCCAGTTTAACCCCTTCGCGGACCAGCTCGTCCGTGACCTGCCGGATCGCACGTTCCAAGGTTTCGGCGACGAAATCGACCTGGGCTTCGGTGATCACCAAAGGCGGCGACATCACATTCAGATGCCCCAGCGGCCGCACCATCAGCCCAAGGCTTTCGGCAATGTCCGAGATGCGCTTGCTCTCGTTGGCCTCATCCGGCAGCACCGCCTTGGTTTCCTTGTCGGCGACGTTTTCCACGCACAGCATCAGCCCGCGCCCGCGCACGTTGCCGACCAGCGGCAGCGCCTCAAGCTCTTTCAGGCGGCTTTGGAAATAGGGGCCGACCTTGCGGACATGGCCAAGGATATCCTCACGCTCCATGATTTCGATGTTCTTCAGGCCCGCGGCACAGGACACCGGATGCCCCGAATAAGTGAACCCGGCGGTGAACCAGCGCTCGCCCACTTCGGCCATGGTGTTCCAGACCTTGTCCGACAGGATCATGGCACCCAAAGGCAGATAGCCCGAGGTCAGCCCCTTGGCCGAGGTGATCACATCCGGCTGCACCCCGAATTCGTCAAGGCTGGCGAACCAGTGGCCAAGACGGCCAAAACCGGTGACAACCTCGTCGGCGATGAACAGGATATCGTGGCGCTGGCAGACCTGCCACATGCGGTAAAGATAGCCCTCGGGCGGGATGATGATGCCACCCGACGCCTGGATCGGTTCGGCGATGAAACCGCCGATCTTGTCGGCACCGACGCGGGCGATCAGCGCCTCGAATTCGGCGATCAGATCGTCACAGTATTGCGCCTCGGTCAGGTGCGCCGGACGGCGGTAGGGGTTCGGGCACGAAAGGTGGTGAATGCCCTCGGTCTTGTAGCGGAACTCCTCAACCCGGTCGCCGGGGCGCTTGCCCACCGACTGCGCAAGGTAGGTGGACCCGTGATAGCTGTAGTCGCGCGCCACGATGTCGGTCTTTTGTGGATAGCCGCGCGAATGCTGGTAAAACGCCACCATCCGCACCGCGGTATCCACCGCCGTTGACCCGCCGGTGGTGAACATCACCCGGTTGAGGTCACCCGGCGCAAGCTCGGCCAGTTTGGCCGCGAGCTTGGCCGTGGGATCGTTGGTCATGTCGACAAAGGTGTTGGAAAAGGCCAGCCGTTCCACCTGATCGGAAATCGCCTGCGCCATTTCCTTGCGGCCAAGTCCGATGTTGGTGCACCACAGCCCCCCCACCGCGTCGAAATAGCGCCGCCCCTCGGCGTCCCAAAGATAGCAGCCTTCGCCCTTGGAAATCACCAGCGCGCCGTCTTTTTCGAAGGGGCCAAAGTTCGTCCAGGGATGCAGCGAATGCCCCCGGTCCATCTCCCACAGATCAACGGGCGAGGGTGAATTCGGCTTGAAGGCGGCGGTCATGGCTTTGGCTCCGGTCACTGACTGTGCAGTCAATGTAGCAGTTTGATCAAATCCGCGCCAGCCCTGCCCCGGCACCAAAGGTGGGGGTAGGGCAAGATATGGTGCCCAAAGGTAGATGAAGGGCTAAATCGGCAAAACCTGCGCCTGCACCGATTCGGCTCAGTAAAGCTTTTGCTGGGCCTTCCTCACGCTAAACCCATGCCCTTCCGCATTTGTGCAGGTCACCCCGGTCTTGGCCGAGACGCAAGAGATTCCGCCCATCGACACCGCCTCGCCATAGGGCAGCACCGGGTTGCCCCGGTCGATGGTCGTATCGCCGACGCAGCCAAGAACACCCTTGCCGGTCTTGCCGACAATGAAGGCAAAGCCCCAGTCCAGATCGCACCCTGCCGGGGCCCTGGTATAGCTGGGTGTCAGGTCGATCAGGTCGCAACGCGCCTCGGCCCCGCCGGCCCAGGTGTAGACCGCGCAATGGATGTTGCCGGTGGGCGACTGGAACCCATAGTAGTCCTCTGCCAGTGCCGGTTGGGTCAGGGCAAGCATCCCGCCCAAAGCAAGGATCGCACTCCGCATCTGTCGTCTCCTCGATGTCAAGGCCGGTCTAGCCAAAGCCCTGCCAAGCTTGGCCCAACCCTGCGACATCAACAAGTCAGTCTTTCCCGCCCCCAAGCGCCAGCGGCTGCGCCCGTTCGACCAACCGGGCAAAGAAGCTGGCCCCGACGGGGGCAACCTCGTCATTGAAATCATAGCCCGGATTGTGCAACCCCGGCCCAGCTCCCTGCCCCAAAAGCAGAAACGCCCCGGGCCGCGCCTGCAGCATGTATGAGAAATCCTCGGACCACATCTTGCGCGGGCAATCGTCGTTGACCGCGTCCGGCCCCGCAATCTCGCGCGCGATGTCAGTGGCAAAGGCGGCGTTGGCCGCGTGGTTCACCGTGGCGGGATAGCCCGCCTCATACACCATCTCGGCCTGGACCCCATAGGCCAGCGCCGTGCCTTCGACGATCTCGGACAGGCGGCGCTTGAACATCGCCTGCACCGCGCCGTCAAAACTGCGGATGGTGGCGACAAAACTCGCGGCTTCAGGAATGATGTTGCTGGCGCTGCCCGCATTCACTTGCGTGACCGAGATCACCGCCTGCGCTGCCGCATCCAGATTGCGGCTGAGGATGGTCTGCACCGCCGCAATCATCGCCAGCGCCGCCACGATCGGATCGACACAGACATGCGGAGTGGCACCATGGCCGCCCTGCCCGCGCACCGTCACATGCAGGGTGTCCACCGCCGCCGCCAGCGCGCCGGGAGTGCTGTGGAACATGCCAAAGGCAATCGCGGGCTCGTTGTGCAGACCGTAAACCTGATCAATGCCGAACCGGTCCATTATGCCTTCGCGCACCATCACCTCACCGCCGCCGCCATCTTCCTCGGCCGGCTGAAAGATCAGCGCCACGCGACCGGAGAAATTCCGCGTCTCGGCCAGATACTTCGCCGCCCCCAGCAGCATCGTCACATGCCCGTCATGGCCGCAGGCGTGCATCCGCCCGGGGATGGTGGAAGCATGCGGCAGCCCCGTCACCTCGACCATCGGCAGCGCGTCCATGTCGGCGCGCAGGCCGATGGTGCCGCCCGGCCCCTGCCCGTTCAGGATCGCGACCAGCCCGGTTTTGGCAATGCCGGGATGGATCTCGTCCACCCCGAATTCTGCCAGCCGTGCAGCTATGAAAGCCGCCGTCTCATGGCAGTCATAGCCCAGTTCCGGGTGCTGGTGCAGATGCCGCCGCCAGCCGGTCATCTCGGCCGCATATCCGGCGATACGGTTCAGAACGGGCATCGGTTTGCTCCTGCAATGGCCGCATCAAGCCAAGGGTTGCGCCTTTTCCACCAGCCGGGCGAAGAAGCTGGCCCCGATCGGGGCGGCCTCGTCGTTGAAATCAAAGGCCGCGTGATGCAGCCCCGCCCCCGGCCCGGTGCCAAGGAAAAGGTAGGCCCCCGGCCGCACCTCCAGCATGTAACTGAAATCCTCCGACCCCATCTCGCGGTTGGATCGCGCGTCGACCAGATCGGTCCCCACCACCTCACGCGCGACATCGGCGGCAAAATCGGTCTCGTCCTCGTGGTTGATGGTCGCCGGATAGCCCCAGTCATATTCGACCACCGCCTTGACGCCGTAAGCCGTCGCATGGCCTTCGACGATCTCATGGAACCGCCGCTTCAAAAGCGCCCGCACGTCCGGCTTGAAGCAACGGATGGTGGCGGTAAAAGTCCCGTCCTCGGGGATGATGTTCGACGCGGTGCCGGTGTGGATCATTGTGACCGAGATGACCGCCTCTTCCAGCGCATAGACGTTGCGCGGAATGATCGTCTGCACCGCCTGCACCATGCCGACAATCGCCACCACCGGATCGACGCAGTCATGCGGCGTAGCCCCATGACCACCCTTGCCGGTCACCCGCACCACCGCCGTATCGACCGAGGCCATCAACGGCCCCGGCGTGGTCAGGAACTGCCCGAAGGGCACGTTCGGCGCGTTGTGGATGCCGTAGACCTGCCCGATGCCGAACCGGTCCATCATCCCTTCCTGCACCATCACATTGCCGCCACCGCCATCTTCTTCGGCCGGTTGAAAGATCAGCGCGACGGTGCCCGCAAAGTTGCGCGTCTCGGCCAGATATTTCGCCGCCCCCAGCAGCATCGTCACATGCCCGTCATGGCCGCAGGCGTGCATCTTGCCCGGCACCTTGCTGGCATAGGGTGCTCCGGTCAGTTCCTCGATCGGCAGCGCGTCCATGTCGGCGCGCAGCCCGATCACCGGGCCATCCGCCTGCCCTTTGATCAGTGCGACGACGCCAGTCTTGGCGATCCCTTCATGGATCTCGTCCACCCCGATCTCGCGCAGGCGTTCCACGATCCACGCCGCCGTTTCATGGCAATCAAAGGCCAGCTCGGGATACTGGTGCAGATGTCGGCGCCAACCCTTCATGTCCTCGGCATATGAGGCGATACGGTTCAGAACAGGCATGGCATGGGTCCTTGATAGGTCTGGGGATCGGTCCGGTCTGACTTTGATCAAATCCGAAATTCACCGCCTGTGCAATCGGGGAAGCATGGCTTGACGCCACTTGCGGCAGGGGACCGCTGCCCCCGGTCTGTGCACCAAAATGCAACACTTTGCCCGGCCCAGCGTCAAAACGCTCGCCCGGCATCTATCCCGCTATGAGCAACGCCCGACCTGTGATAGCCCCGTCGCATCAATCCAGATGGAATACTCAAATGAAATTTCTGACGATTTCCTTCGCCCTCGCCGCCCTGGCCGCCGCACCCGGTTTTGCCGGCGGACCGACGGTCATCGCCGACGACACGGCCCCCGCCGCAGCCCCGGCAGACGTCGCCATGCATGACTGGTCGGGTGCCTATGTCGGGCTGTCCTATGGCACGGCGACGGGCGAGGTTCAGTTTGACCCCGGCAGCTTTTCGGAACTTGAAGACGGCACTGTCGCCGGGGCACATGCCGGATACCTTTTTCAGCGTGGCGCGTTCGTCTATGGCGGCGAAGTGGCTTACGGCACCATCAGCGACATGCTTTACCCGGGCTTCGGCGCGGGAAGTGGGGTTGACCGCGTCCTTGATCTGAAAGCAAAAGCTGGTTACGCCGCCAACCGCGCCCTGTTCTACGGTGTCGTTGGCTATTCACAGTCCACCTTGTATGTCGACGGCGGCGTTTGGGAAATGGACGGCGTCGCGGTTGGTGCCGGGGTCGATTTCGCGATGACCGAGCGTGTGACGCTTGGTCTGGAATACCTGTCACGCGACGTGTCGGCCCTGCCAACCGGCGGCGGCATCAACGAAGCGAACACGACGATCAACACCCTGTCGTTGCGGGTCGGCCTGTCCTTCTGATAAATCCGCTAACCGGGCGTGACAGCGCCTGCAAATCCTATAAGACTGCGCCCGAACCTCCCTTCGGGCGCAATTTCATGACCTCCGACTCCCTTCCCCCGTCAGGCATCGACCGCCTGCTTGCCATCATGGCCGCGCTCCGCGACCGCGAAACCGGCTGTCCTTGGGACATCGAACAGACCTTCGCCACCATCGCCCCCTATACGCTGGAAGAAGCGCACGAGGTCGCCGATGCCATCGACCGCGCCGCCTGGGGCGAACTGAAGGGGGAACTTGGCGATCTCCTGTTCCAGACCGTCTATCACGCACAAATGGCCGCCGAGGCTGGCCATTTCACCTTTGCCGATGTGGTGGCCACGATCAGCGACAAGATGATCTCCCGCCATCCGCATGTCTTCGGTTCGGAAAGCCGCGACAAAAGCGCCGAGCAGCAAACCCGCGACTGGGAGGCTGCCAAAGCCGCCGAGCGTGGGGCCGCGCGCACTCTGGACGGTGTGGCCATGGCCCTGCCCGCCCTGACCCGCGCGGTGAAACTGCAGAACCGGGCGGCGCGGGTCGGCTTTGACTGGCCCTCAACCGATGGAGTGCTGGACAAGCTGGTCGAGGAATCGCGCGAGGTGGTCCAGGCCCGCGACACCCTGACCCATGAAGAATTGACCGAGGAAATCGGCGACCTTCTTTTCGTCATGGCCAACCTTGCGCGCCACCTGAAGGTCGATCCCGAAGCAGCGCTGCGCGCCGCCGCCGGGAAATTCACCCGCCGCTTTGCCCGGATCGAAGATTGGCTGGCCGAGGCTGGCAAGCGCCCCTCCGACAGCGACCTTGCGGAAATGGACGCCCTGTGGAACCGTGCCAAGGCCGAGGACAAGACGGCCAGCCCGCTTAGACCGTCACCTGACTGATACGGAACCGTGATGATTTGCCGACGAAACCTTTGACCAAAGCGCGAGGAGCAGGCCCATGAAACGCCTTGTCAGCCTTCTTCTTCCGGTGGCCCTTGTCCTTGCGGCGGTGGTCTACTTTTCCTCGCGCCCGCCAGCGGTTGCCTTGTCGATCCTTGCCGGGTCGGAAAATCAGGCGCTGGAGCCTTTGATCCAAGACTGGGCCGCCGACAACAACGTGGTGGTCAGCGTTACCTACCTTGGGTCCGTCGATATCAGCCGCGAGCTGCAGTCCGGCGACAGCAGCCCCTATGACGCGGTCTGGCCCGCCCACTCGCTGTGGATCGAACTGGGCGATACCGGGAAATCCGTGTCGCATGCCACATCCATCCTGCGCTCGCCCGTGGTGCTGGGCCTGCGCAAATCCATCGCTGCCCGGCTGGGCTGGATCGGCCGCAAGGACCTGACCATTCAGGACATTCGCGACGCGGCCACGCGCAATGACTTTCGGTTGTCGATGACCTCGGCCACCCAGTCGAACTCGGGCGCTTCGGCCTATCTGGGCTTTCTTTACGCCTTTGCCGGTGATCCCGACATGCTGACCCTGCCGATGCTGGACGATCCTGCCCTCTTGGACGCGATGCGCGGGCTTTTGGCGCAGGTCGACCGGTCCTCAGGCTCGTCGGGCTGGCTCAAGGATGCGTTTCTCGCCAAGCCGGACGGGTTCGACGCCATGTTCAACTACGAATCCGTGGTGATCGAGACCAATCAGGCCCTGGCGGCGGTTGGCGAGGAGCCGCTTTACATCATCTATCCCGCGAACGGGCTGGCGGTGGCCGACAGCCCGCTGGGTCTGATCGACAAGGGCGACCCGGCCAAGGAAGCAGCCTTCCTTGCGCTGCAGACCCACCTTCTGTCGCCCGACACCCAGAACAAGCTGTCTGCCCTTGGCCGCCGCGCCGGCTTGATCGGGCTGGATGCCACCAGTGCCGACCCTGCGGTCTGGAACCCCGACTGGGGCGTCGACCTTGCCCGCGACATCGCCCCGATCCCGACCCCCGATTCAGACGTCATCGCCAAAGCCTTGGCGCTGTATCAGACGGAACTGCGCAAACCCTCACTGACGATCTGGGTTCTGGATGTCTCCGGCTCGATGGCGGGCGAACCCCTGGCCCAGTTGAAAGAGGCGATGCGGCTGGTCCTTGACCCCGATGCCGCCGCCGTGAACCTTCTGCAGCCGTCATCGCGCGATGTGACGGTGATCCTGCCCTTCAACCACAGCTTTCTGGAACCCACCATCGTCACCGGCGGCGAAAAGGCCGATCTTGCCGCCGCCCTGACCCGGGTTCAGGGGCTGCAGGCCGACGGCGGCACCGATGTCTACATCGCGATTTCCAAGGCGCTGTGGCTGCTGGAGCCCTATGCCGCCGACGGCACGCTTGGCGACTTTCTGCCCGCGATCGTGGCGATGACCGATGGCGCGTCTGACGTGGAAAACCGGGACCGGATGTTTCGGGATCTGACTGACCTGCCTTGGGCAAAGGACATCCCGATCCACTCCATCGCCTTTGGCAGCGCCGACGAAGAGCAACTGAAAGCCCTGTCCGAAGCAACGGTCGGGCGCACGTTCAAGGCTGGCGACGACATCGCCAAGGCGCTGCGGTCGGCGAAAGGCTACAACTGATGACGCTTCCCGACGGCCCGCGCCAGATTGCCGCCGCCCTCATGGCAGCGGTGGTGTTTCTGGCGCTGTTCTTCTTGGTCAACCTGGTCTGGTTTCTGGCCCTGCCGCTTGCGGCCTTGGCCTATGGCGCCCTTCTCCTGATCATCCGTCGCCGCCCGCTGTTGTCCGAAGTCGTGCTGTCGGATCGGGTGACCGCCGCCGACATCGCCGCCGGGCAAGCCGCCTTGGACGAAGCCCTCCGCCGTCTGGCCAAGGCCGATCCGGCATCGGACACCGACCTGCAGGGTGATCTTGCCGCCCTTGCCGCCGACCTGCGCTCGATCCGCACCCAGATCGGCGACGACCCCGCCGATTTCCGCATCGCCCGGCGCTTCATCGTGTCCTTCCTGCCCCGGCTGGTCGAGAATGTCGAAAACTATGCCACCCTTGCTGCCGCCGCCACAGGCAGCGCCCGCGACCGCCTGCCCCCCCTGCGTGAGGGCATCCGCGCCTACCGCCCCGCCGTATCCCGCATTGCCCAGGCTGGCCTTGAAAACAACTTCCGCGCGCTGGAGGCCGAGATTGACGCCCTCGGCTTTCAGTTGAAACGCGGCTGATCGGAGCATCCCATGAACCGCACCCTGCTTGGCCTGTTGATCCTGGGCGCCATCGCCGCCGCGGCTGTCGGCCTGTCACAACTTGATATGTCCGAACTGACCCGCGACACCAACCGGCGCGACCGCGTGGCGATCTCGATCTACTACGGCGGCGAAAAATCCGCCCTTCTGGCCAATCCGAAGGTCAAGGAGATCATCGACGACCGCTACAAGATCACCTTGACCGCCTCCAAGGCCGGGTCTGTCGAACAGGTCACCACGCTGGACATTACCGGACGCGACTGCCTGTGGCCGTCAAACGAAGTCGCGGTCGAACTGGCCCGCGACGCCGGTCGCCCGGTGATCGGCGATACCACCATCTTCAACTCGCCCATCGTGTTCTACGCCTGGGCCGAGGTTGCCGACGCCCTGACCGCCAAAGGCATGGTCACCATGCGCAACGACGGGTTCCTGACCGCCGACATCGCCGCGATTGCCGCCGCCGTCGACAAGGGCGCGCGCTGGAAGGAAGACTTCGGCCTGAACATCTACGGGCCGTTCCGGATCTTTTCCACTCACCCGGCCAAGTCGAATTCTGGCAACGTCTGGGCGGGCCTGCTGGCCATCGTCTTCAACAATGGCGCCCCGCCCAATGCCTCCCAGATCGATGCAATCCTGCCCCGCCTGACCGCCTATTTCGACGCCATGGGGCACATGGAGGCATCATCCGGCGACATCTTCGAGAATTTCCTGAAACAGGGCATGGGGGCGCGGCCGATCATCGTCGGCTATGAAAACCAATTGGTCGAATTCCTCACGGTCAACGCCGAATACGCCGACCTGATCCGGTCGCGCATCCGCGTGATCTACCCGGAACCGACCGTCTTTGCCTCGCATCCCCTGATCAGCCTGACCCCGGCCTGCGCCCGTCTGGCCGAGGCTTTGCAGGACCCCGATCTTCAGCAGATTGCCTGGGCCGAGCACGGGTTTCGCACCGGACTGATCGGGGTGGAGAACGACCCCGCCGCCCTTACCGCGACCACGCTGCCGGCCACCATCGACCTTGTGGTGCCGATGCCCCCGGCCGAGGTCATGGAAAAGATCATCGCCGCGGTCGAGTGACTGCAGAACAATACACTAGTCTTTCACTCAGGTATTGACCGCCACTGCCAGCAAAGCTATGCAGGCGGCATAAACCTGACAAAAGGACTCAACCATGCTGCGCCTCTCGACCCTTGCCCTCCTCGCCCTTTCGACCCAGGTCGCCGCCCAGGAAATCAACGTCTATTCGCATCGCCAACCCGAGCTGATCCAGCCCCTGGTCGATGCCTTCACCGCTGAAACCGGGATCACCGTCAACCTGGCCTTTGTCGACAAGGGCATGGCCGAGCGTCTGCAGGCCGAAGGCGACCGCTCACCCGCCGATCTGGTCCTGACCGTCGACATCGCGCGGCTGCTGCAGATCGTCGAGGCCGACGTGCTGCAACCCGTCCAGTCCGATGTGCTGGAGGCGAATATCCCCGCCGAACTGCGCGATCCAGGTGATCTGTGGTTCGGCCTGACCTCGCGCGCGCGCATCGTCTATGCCTCCAAGGACCGCGTGGCCCCGGGTGAGGTGACCACTTACGAAGACCTTGCCGACCCGAAGTGGCAGGGCCGCATCTGCACCCGCTCGGGCCTGCATGATTACAACATCGCCCTTCTGGGCGCGATGATCACCCACCACGACGAAGCCGTCGCCACCGTTTGGGCCGAAGGTCTGCACACCAACCTTGCCCGCAAACCCGACGGCGGCGACCGCGATCAGGTCAAGGCCATCGCCGCAGGCGAATGCGACATCGCCCTTGGCAACACCTACTACATGGGCCAGATGCTTGCCGACCCGGAACAGCAGGCTTGGGCCGAAGCCGTCACCATCGTTTTCCCGACCTTCGAAGACGGCGGCACCCACCTGAACATCTCGGGGATCGCGATGACCAAATCTGCCCCGAACAAAGAGAATGCACTCAAGTTCATGGAATGGCTGTCCGGCGACACCGCGCAGGCGATCTATGCCGAGACCAACTACGAATTCCCGGTCAAACCCGGCGTCGCCCGGTCGGAACTGGTGACAAGCTGGGGTGAGTTCACCCCCGACACCACCCCCCTGACCGACATCGCCGCCGCCCGGGCGGCAGCCTTGAAGATCATGGAAACGGTGAATTTCGACGGCTAAGGCGGATTAGGTTCCAGGCCACGCCATGCCACCTGTAGGTCGGGGCGTGCCCCGACTCTCGTTCAGGGTGCGCCGACCTCGCACCCTTTTTATTTCAACACTTTCGGTTCAGTTGCAGGTTATCAACCGCGTGAAACCTTGCGCCCATTCGGCGAGTATTTCCGGAGCAACGGCTGATCCCGACGCGGCAATGATTGGATTGACATCGTTCTGCGACAAGAACAGCTTCGCGATCTCGCCACGAATGGCAAAATTCACATTTTGTGGGGTATCACCGTAAAGCTCGGCCACAACCGCTTCATCCAGCTTTGCGACCACCACCCCCACCACCAACCCAGACGCGTTGATCACCGGCCCGCCCGAATTGCCCGCTTGCACCGGGGCCGAGATCTGCATGTTGATCCCGTCGCCGCCCATACCTTTCAGACTGGTCACCGATCCCCGCGTGACGTTCAGTCCTCCCAGAAGGTCAGGCAGCGGAAAACCCGCCACTGTCACATCCGAATTCAGCCGCGCCGGATCAGCCGCAAACTCCGCCGGAACATCGTTCGGCAAAGCTGCGATCTTCAACAACGCAAGATCGAACGTCGCATCCTCAGCCACCAGCGTCGCCGCCACGCCATCGACAGCAAGCGTCGCGCAGCCCGAAACGACGTGCCGGTTCGTCAGAATATGCCCCCCTTCCGACACCAGAAATCCGGTCCCGAATGCAACTAAAGGGCTCGCCGCAGCACTGTTTGACGCACCAGAAACCTGACCGGGACCGACATCGGCAACAGATGTGCCTTCGCCGTCCTCCAGCATAGCCGCAATCGTGTTGATCCCGTTTTCCAGAAGGTCGGGCGAAATCCCGATGGCAGGCGCATACCCGACCGCAATACTGCCGGTGATCGCCGCAAAGGCCCCCGCATCCCGGTCCAGCGCCGAGACGATGATGGTCGACCATGATCCGTTCCGGTAGTCCGACCGGGTATATAGACTGCGACCGGCCCTTGTGCGCGCCGAGGTGATCCAGACCAAGGGACGCCGGACCGTGTAGACCTCGCCAACAGCCTGGTCAGCGGCAAACAGATGAAAGGCCTCACCCTGGATGCCATCGCTCACCGCCAGAGAATAGGCGATGGACCGGCCGGTAACGTTCAGGTTGACGAAGATGTCCGATGGCCCGCCCGCCTCCAGCGCCGCCGTCGGCACCAGAAAGGACATGTCCAGTGCCGCATCGTATTGTCGCTCCCAACCTTCGGCCTCCAGCGCGGAATAGGCGTCAATCGCTGCAAGCACGGCGTCTGCATTGGTCACGATCGCCGACCCACCGTTGGCCATCACCGACCGCTCCAGCGCGCGCTGACTGCCCGTCCCCCAGGCCCCGTCAATCATTCCGTTGTAATAGTCGCCGAACGCCAGACCGACCTGAAGAAACCGCTTCTCCTGTTCGGTCAACATCCTGGCGTCGAACTCCAGCGACAGTTGTTCGACCGTAAACGCCAGCCCCGGCCTCGCAAAAGCCATCAGCAGCAAGGCGACGAACAACGCGCGCATGAGGTGTATCCCGGGGTCCGTTGAAGCCACTGTCAGCACCAGACCCAAGGTCGACCCGCATCGCAAGGGTTTTCAGACCGTCCCTGCGTTCAAACCGTCCTCGACAGCGCGACGCGCCCCCTCTGGACAAATCCCCCCCGCCCGCGTCACCCTTGGCCAAAGGAGTCTCCCATGCCCCGCAAGATCATCATCGACACCGACCCCGGCCAGGACGACGCCGTCGCCATCCTCCTCGCCCTCGCCTCCCCTGAACTGGAGGTCATCTCCCTCACCGCCGTCGCAGGCAACGTCCCCCTCGCGCTCACCCAAAAGAACGCCCGCCAGATCGTCGAACTTTCCGGCAAGCAAACCCCCGTCTACGCCGGCTGCGATGCACCCCTCACCCGCAAACTCGTCACGGCCGAGCATGTGCACGGCAAGACCGGCCTTGACGGCATCCCCCTCCCCGACCCCACGCACCCGCTGCAGGCCCAGCACGCCGTCGACCACATCATCGACACCCTGCGCGCTCACCCCTCGGGCTCCATCACCCTTTGCCCGCTTGGCCCCCTGACCAACATCGCCACCGCCTTCCAGCGCGCCCCCGACATCATCCCCCGCGTGGCTGAGGTGGTCCTGATGGGCGGCGGGTGCTTTGAGGGCGGCAACATCACCCCCGCGGCCGAGTTCAACATCTACGTCGACCCCGAAGCCGCTGATATCATCTTCAAATCCGGCGTGCCCCTGGTGGTCATGCCGCTGGACGTCACCCACAAGGCCCTCACCTCCCGCGCCTGGATCGAAGCGATGCGCGCGCTTGGCACGCCCGTAGGGCAAGCGGTGGCAAGCTGGACCGATTTCTTCGAACGCTTCGACACCGCCAAATACGGCAGCGACGGCGCCCCCCTGCACGACCCCTGCGTCATCGCCTACCTGATCCAGCCGTCCCTCTTCACCGGCCGCCACATCAACGTCGAGATCGAGACGACAAGCCCACTCACCCTCGGCATGACCGTCGCCGACTGGTGGCGCGTGTCAGGGCGGGAGCCCAACGCGATGTTCATGGGCGGCGTGGATAGGGACGGGTTCTATGCGCTGCTGACGGAGCGGTTGGGGAGGTTGTAGTTCAAATTACGCCTAACTGCTGCTGTCAGACTTGAATCGTAGCGGCCGAGCATATTCAGAATCAAATATCTCATGAGATCTCTTTAGAACCATCGCCACTGTCAGGAGAAAATGGCCATAGAAAAGGACAAGAGCGGAAGTCTCTAATCTTGGTGAAAAATTGAAGGCAAAAAACGCGAGAAAGACTGTTACCGCACTACAAGACACCAGTATAAGGTAGGAAACATTAGCGTTAACTTCGCGGAGCAATTTTCTGGTTTCCTCCGCGAGGTCTTTTTCCTCCAGATCTAAGATGAGGTCGCCTGTGGCTTTCCGATCGGATCGAAAGACACCATACATAGCAACTTGAACACTGAAAAGCAGCGCTGAGAAGATTGAGAAAACAGAAATTGAAGCATTGAAGACCTCATTCGAAAGCTTCAGGCAAAATGCATAGCTTGCGGCGGCCAGCAGCGCCGGAATTCCGTAAAAAACAAATAAGTCAAGCTTACTAGCCTTCTCCTCTCCAAGGTTCCGTAGGGTCAGGAAATGTGCATCAACAACTGATTTGAGTCCTACCTTCATCACTTCATCCCATACTGAGTGCGAAAATCCGCAATAACTCTCGTTGCCGTGGCTGCTACCGATGCAAAGGTTGGATGCTGGTCAACGCCGAATTTAACTTCGTCAGTGATGTCGATTACGCCAGCAGTGTTAGCTGGCCCTATAATGCCAACCTTCATGTATGAGTTTCCAATTTGAACAAGTGCGCTTGCTTCGTTAAATTCAATGCCGTCAAATACGAAGGCAGTGCCGCCCTCGGCCGCTCTTATCTTCGGGGCCACGTCAACAAATCTTCCGAACGCGCCGTTTCGCCTAACCGAAAATGACAGCTCAACGTTAAGCTCATCAGGAGGCAAATTTCGGAGAATTTCGGCCCGATCCTTAGAAACTTTCTTGGTTGAAAGCAGCAGTTTTTTCACAGGAGCATTTTTGTACGCTGCATCATTTGCAGGCATAATTTTACGAACAGTTAGGCGCAGATGATCGTAGACATGATTAAAATCTGATGTCAATTCCCCAAGAACTTGCGTTACACATGATCGTTCTCTGAACGATTGAAGTGCCGCGAAGGCAAAATTTCCGCCATCAGGAACCCAAAACTGGTAATAGAGAGGAATCTCTTCCACATCTCCTGAGGAGCGATCAAAAAGAACTTGGTTGTCGGTAGGGTCAACAATGGTGGAACTATAACCATACGTTCCGTAGTGAACGATCCCGTGCTTTGAGCGCCCAGTGTCCGGCTGAGCAGCCAGACGCCAGCTCCGTTCAATATGGTCGTTTTGCAGCGTCGTCAGCTTTTTGCTCACCCAGTTGGGAAGAAAGCTGTAGAGTTCTGAGCCGATCCCGGAGCTGGCGTATGGAACTTTTTGATAATTGTCTGTTCGGCTAACGACTAGTTGGTAGACATACAAACCAATTTTACTCATCTTTTCTGACCGTCCTCTTACACAATTCTTGGTTGTATCCGCAGGCTATGGCAAAGGAGGATGACTTACAACGTCATGATCTATACAACGCAAGAACTTAACAAACCCCTAACGTCCACAGCCAACCCATTGAAATCCTTCACGACCCCCGACCTGTCCACTGTGGACAGACCCTACCCCAACGGCAGCACCACCGAGAACCGGCTCCCCTCTCCCGGCTCGCTTTCGATCCGCAGCCACCCCCGGTGCCGGCTCACGATGTGTTTCACGATGGCCAACCCCAGCCCCGTCCCCCCCATCTCGCGCGACCGATGCGAATCGACCCGGTAGAACCGTTCCGTCAGCCGGGGAAGGTGGACCGGGTCGATCCCCTCGCCCTGATCGGCGACCTCGACCCGCACCGCGGGCCCGCGCACGGTTTCTTCCAGAGTCAGCGTCACCCGGACCTCCTGCCCAAGGGCCCCGTATTTCAGCGCGTTCTCCACGAGGTTGGTGAAGACCTGCGTCAGCTGGTCCGCATCGCCCGGCACAGTTGCCCCGTCGCCGATCAGGACCACCGTATCGCCGGTCTTTTCCGCGACCGAGCGCAGGCTGGAGATCACCCCCTCCAACAGCGGACGGATCGCCACCGTGTCGCGGGGGCGGACGCGTTCGTTGGCCTCGACCTGGGACAGCTGCAGCAGATCGCGCACCAGACGGTTCATCCGCCCGGCCTCCTGCTCCATGATCCCCAGAAACATGTCGCGGGCGGCGGGGTCATCGCGGGCGGCGTGGCGGAGGGTCTCGATAAAGCCCATCAGCGCGGTCAGGGGGGTGCGGAGTTCGTGGGAGACGTTGGCGACGAAATCGCGCCGCATCTCGCCGGCCTTTTCCTCTTCGCTGACATCGCGGAAGACACACAGGACCAGCCCCTTCCCTTGCTCCGAGATGGTGACCTGAAACACCTGATCCTGCCCGTCGCGGCGCTGGGTCATCCGCACCTTGTGCGGCCCGCCCCCCCGCGCGGCATCGGTCACCGCCTCCAGCACCGCAGGCGCGCGCACCGCCATCGCCGGATTGCGCCCGACGATGCCCTGACCCAGTAGGGCCATCGCCTGCGTGTTGCAGGCCGCCACCCGTGTCCCGTCGGCCACCAGCATCGCGGGCATCGGCAGGCCGTCGACAAGCCGCTGAAAATCCTGGTCATCCATTCTGTTGCACCCCGGCCACGTCCTGTTCCATTCTTGTCATTTCGTTCAGACTTTTCTTGCAGGAAACACAATGCAAATTTATGCCAGTTATTGTGCAGTTGTTTGCAACCGGTCTGTGACCGGAAAAGGGTGTGCCCAAGCGGAACGATCTTACGAACGGACCGTTGCCGTATCCCTCACATTCGGAGGTATGCCACAAGCCATGTCGGAGAAAGCCAGATGTCTTGTCATCGGAATTCCGGCTGCCCGCATCGCCGAGCGCAACCTTCGCCATGACGAAATCCTGTCGATCGAATTTGCCGATCTGCCGGTCGCGGGACTGCTGCCCCTTGGGTTGGAACTGATCGTCGCCCCCCTGTTTCGCAACGATTTTGACGCGCTGGAGTTGATCGACGCCCTTGGCAAGCGCGACTATCGTGGCACTTTGCGGATTGTGGCCCCGCACCTGCCCAACCGCAACATCGTGCTGCGCGAGTTGCGGTCCCACGCGGCGCGCAAAGGGATCATGGTAGAGCTGACCGAAGAGGTCTGAGCCGGTCACGTTGCCCGCAAACCGGCGCGGAACCGGGCGGCATTGGCCCGGTAGCTGGCCGCCGATGCCAAAAGCCGGGCCTGCGCTTCGGCGTCCAGAGCCCGGATGATCTTGCCCGGCGCGCCCATTACCAGACTGAAATCGGCAATCTCCTTGCCTTCGGTGATCAGCGCGCCCGCCCCGATAAGGCATCCACGTCCGATCTTCGCGCCGTTCAGGATCACCGCCCCCATCCCGATCAGACTGCCCTCGCCAATGGTGCAGCCGTGCAGCATCGCCTTGTGGCCGATCGTGCAATTTTCGCCGATGCTCAGCGGATAGCCCATGTCGGTGTGCAAGACGCAGTTTTCCTGCACGTTCGACCCGCGCCCGACGCGGATTTCTTCGTTGTCGCCGCGCAGGGTGGCGCCGAACCAGACCGAAGCGTCAGCCTCGACCACAACCCGGCCGATCAGATTGGCATCGGGGGCAATCCAGGCCGACGGATCAATGTCTGGATGAATGCCGTCCAAAGAATAGATCATCGGGTCTCGAACTCCTGATTCAGGGTGCGGACAAAGGCGGAAAGCTGCGGCTGGCGGTCACGGCGCAGGCGTTCGGCGGACAGGATGGTCTGCAACCGGGCAAAGGTCTGCGAAAGGTCATCGTTGACCAGCACATAGTCGTATTCCGCCCAATGGCTGATCTCGTCGCGGCTTTTCGCCATGCGGCCCGCGATCACCTCGTCGCTGTCCTGACCCCGTCCGCGCAGACGCTGATCCAGAGCCGTAATCGAGGGCGGCAGAATGAACACCGACACCACATCGCCGCGCATCGCCTGTTTGATCTGCTGGCCACCCTGCCAGTCGATGTCGAAAACCGTGTCGGTCCCGGCCTCCATCGCCGCTGCCACCGGGGCACGGGGCGAGCCGTAGAGGTTGCCGAACACCTCGGCATGTTCCAGCATTTCGCCGGATGTCACCATGGCTTCAAAGTCGGCGCGCGACCGGAAATAGTATTCCCGGCCATCCAGTTCCCCCGGACGCGGCGGGCGCGTGGTGGCCGAAACCGAAAACCGCATCGTCGGGTCCCAGTCCATCAGCATCCGGCTAAGCGTGGATTTCCCCGCCCCCGAAGGCGAGGACAGGATTACAAGCAGCCCGCGTCGGCCCGAAGTTGAGGTCATGGTTCACTCCACATTCTGTACCTGTTCGCGCATCTGATCGATCACGGTTTTCAGGTCAAGACCGATCCGGGTCAGGGTCAGGGACTGCGCCTTGGAGCACAGGGTATTCGCCTCACGCATGAATTCCTGCATCAGGAAGTCCAGTTTGCGACCAACTGATCCGTCATCGCGCAGGTGGCCACGAGCAGCAGCGACATGGGCGGCAAGGCGGTCAAGTTCCTCGGTCACGTCGGTCTTGACTGCCAACAGCGCCAGTTCCTGCGCCAGTCGGGACGGGTCGACGGTATCGGTCGCCGCCAGCACCCGCGCCACGGTATCGCGCAGGGTGTCAGCTTGGGTGGTGGCGCGGGCGGCCACCTCGGTTGCGGCCTCGGCCGTCAGGGCGGCGATGCGGTCAAGCTGGGCCGTCAGGACCCCGGCAAGGGCCGCCCCTTCGGTCGCGCGCATCGCGGTAAAATCGGCCACCAGCGCCGGAAGGTCGGCCATCAGCGCCAGCCGCAAGGGCGCGGTGTCGGTGTCCTGCGCGTTGGCATCGATCACCCCGCGCAGGGTCAGCACATCGGCGGCGGTCGGCTGGCGCAGCGTCAGCCCCGCCGACATTGCTGCCATCTCGACCCGCGCCAGCGCCTCAAGGGCAGCACCCAGCATCCGGTCGTTCAGCCGGAATGCGCTGTCGTCGCGGCCCTCGTCTTGGGTGACCTTCAGCGTCAGGTTGACGTTGCCGCGCGTGATCGCCTTTTGCAGGTCGGCGCGCAGCGCCAGTTCCAGCCCATCGATCCAGTCCGGAACCCGCAGCCGCAGGTCCAGCCCTTTGCCGTTGACTGACCGCAGGTCCCAGGTCCAGCTTGCCCCTACACCCGACCCGCGCCGTGCGGCGAAACCTGTCATCGAGATCATGCGGTCCTTTCGGCCCCGGTCGGGGCGGTATTGGGGGCAGTATTTACCATTTGATTAGATTTTCCGCCGAATCCGCGCGATCCGGGGTATTTTCCTTTCATGGCGCGGCGGGCACTGGTCCCGCAAGGGGTGCTGCACATGTTAAAGGACGCAACGATGACCCTGATCCTGCTTGACCGCCTCCGGCACCGGCCCGCGCCGCAACCGGTGTTTGCAGGACTTGCCCAGCTTCGCGCCTATTGGGAGGCGTTGCGTGCAACAGATTCGCTGCCGTCGCGCGCGTCGCTGGACCCGCGCGGGCTTGCGGGGGTGCTGGACAAGGTCTTTCTTGCCGACCGGATTGGCACCGGGCTGGCGCAGATCCGGCTTGCCGGGTCAGCCCTGACCGCATTTGCCGGGGCGGAGCTGCCCGGCCTGCCGCTCTCGTGCCTGTTCACGCCGGAATCGCGGCCGCTTCTGGCGCAAAGTCTCGAAAAGGTCTTTGCCGACCCCGCCGTGGTCGAGATTGACCTTGGCTCGGATCGCAACCGGGTTGGCACGGTCATGGCGCGGCTGTTGCTGTTGCCGCTGGCCGAAGACGGTGAGCGGCGGTCGATGCTGGGGGCGGTCGGCTTTGCGTCGGGCGCGCAATCTTGCAAGCTGCAGATCCTGGCCCGGCGTGAGGAACGGTTGGTGCTGCCGGAGCGCTTGACCGTCCAGCCCGAAGTCAATCCCGAAGCAATCCCCGCCCCCGCGCGCCGGTTCGGTCACCTGACCTTGGTGCATTTCAACGCATGAAAAAAGGCGACGGGAAATCCCCGCCGCCCCTGTTTCAAATCAGCCAAGTCAGAGTGCGACGCGGCGGGCGGCCTCACGCTGCGCGGACAGCTCTTCTGCCACCAGGAACGCCAGTTCCAGCGACTGCGACGCGTTCAGGCGCGGGTCGCAGGCGGTGTGGTAACGATCGGCAAGGCTTTCGTCCGACACGGCGCGCAGGCCACCGGTGCATTCGGTGACATCCTGACCGGTCATCTCGAAATGCACGCCGCCGGGGACGGTGCCTTCGGCCTTGTGGATGGCAAAGAACTCACGCACTTCGCGCAGGACACTGTCGAAAGGCCGGGTCTTGTAGCCCGACGCGGCCTTGATCGTGTTGCCGTGCATCGGGTCGCAGGACCACAGGACCTTGGCGCCTTCGGATTGCACCGTCTTGATAAGGCGCGGCAGGTGGTCGCCGACCTTGCCTGCGCCAAAGCGGGCAATCAGGGTCAGGCGGCCGGGTTCATTCTCCGGATTCAGCTTGGCCATCAGGATTTTCAGGTCTTCCGCCGTGGTGGTCGGGCCGCATTTCAACCCGATCGGGTTCAGGACGCCGCGCGCAAATTCGACATGCGCACCGTCGGGCTGACGGGTGCGGTCGCCGATCCAGATCATGTGACCGGACCCGGCCACGTTCTGACCGGTGATGCTGTCCACCCGCGCCAAAGCCTCTTCGTATTCCAGCAGCAGGGCTTCGTGGCTGGTGTAGAAATCCACCCGCGCCAGTTCATTCGCGGTGTCGCTGTTGACGCCAGCGGCATTCATGAAGTCCAGCGCGTCGGAAATCCGGTTCGCCATCTCGCGGTAGCGCATCGCCTTGTCATGCTCGGCAAAGCCCAGCGTCCAGGAATGGACCCGGTGGATATCGGCGAAACCGCCGGTGCTGAAGGCGCGGAGCAGGTTCAGCGAGGCCGCCGCCTGGGTGTAGGCCTGCAGCATCCGCTGCGGATCGGGGCGGCGGGCTTCGGGGGTCGCATCAAAGCCGTTGATGATGTCGCCACGGTAGGACGGGTATTCGACGCCGCCAATCACCTCGGTCGGAGCAGAACGCGGCTTGGCGAACTGACCGGCCATGCGGCCGACCTTGATCACCGGAACCTTGGCGGCATAGGTCAGGACCACCGCCATCTGCAGCATCACCCGGAACGTGTCGCGGATGTTGTCGGCACTGAATTCGGCAAAGCTTTCGGCGCAATCGCCGCCTTGCAACAGGAAGGCCTTGCCCTCGGCCGCAAGGGCCAACTGCCGTTTCAGCGTCCGCGCCTCACCGGCAAAGACCAGCGGCGGGTATTTCGCCAACTGCGCCTCGACCGCGTTCAGCGCGCCCTGATCGGGATAATCCGGCATCTGGACCCGTGGCTTGGCGCGCCATGCCGATTTCGTCCATCCCTTGGTCATCGTCATTCTCCGGTCCTGCTGGCAGTCGGGCTGCGGTATACCTCTCTGTTTCCGCCTTGCAAAGGCCGATTGGGCGAAAACCCGACGGATCTGCCCTTGCGGCGGCACGAAATATGCGGTTCGGTGGCATGCAAACGACATATACAGGTCGCAGACATGACGCTCGCGCCGCAAAAGGCCACCCAGACCGCAAAACTGACCGGCCCGCGCCGGTTCGTGTTTCTGCTTTTGGACAAGTTCACCATGGTCAACTTTGCCGGGGCCATCGAACCCCTGCGGATCGCCAACCGGGTCTCGGGTGAGACTCTGTACCGGTGGGTGCTGTGCGGCGAGGGGCCGGAGAAGGTCTGCTCGAATGGAGCGACCTTCCGGCTTGACATCGGCCTTGACGAATTGGACCGCGACGACACCGTGCTGGTCTGCGGCGGGATTGACATCCAGCGCATGTCCACCAAAGGCGTGATCAACTGGCTGCGGCGTGAGGCGCGGCGCGGGGTGACCATCGGCGGGCTTTGCACTGGGGCTCATACGCTGGCCAAAGCCGGGCTTCTGGATGGCAAGAAGGCGACGATCCATTGGGAAAACCAGGACGGTTTTGCCGAGGAATTCGAAGACGTGAAGCTGACCAAGTCAGTCTATGTGATGGACGGCAACCGCTGGACCACGGCGGGGGGGATTTCCTCGATCGACCTGATGCTGCGGGTGATTGCCGGTGACCATGGCGAGGATCTGGCCAATACCGTCGCCGACCAGCTGATCTATTCGACGATCCGCACCGATCAGGACACCCAGCGCCTGTCGATCCCGACCCGGATCGGGGTTCGGCATCCCAAGCTGTCCCAGGTCATCCAGATGATGGAAGGCAACATCGAAGACCCGATGTCCCCCGCCGATCTGGCCGAGGAAGTCGGCATGTCGACCCGTCAGCTGGAACGCCTGTTCCGTCGCTATCTGAACCGGTCACCCAAGCGCTATTACATGGAGTTGCGGCTGCAAAAGGCCCGCAACCTGTTGATGCAGACCGATATGAGCGTGATCAACGTGGCCTTGGCCTGTGGTTTCGCCAGCCCGTCGCATTTCTCGAAATGCTACCGTAGCCACTACAACACCACCCCATACCGTGAGCGTGGCACCCAAGGCATGCCAAGCGTCTCTCAGATACGGTTGTCGATCTGAAAAACATTGCGGCGGGACCTTTGCCACGCAGCAACCGATGCAGGTCAGAGCGCCTTTTCGTCGCCGAAGCGGTTCGCGCCAGGAGTGCCCTTGGTTGCCAGCCAGACGATCAACAGGATGATGCCGACCAGCGGGATCAGGATGATGAACAGCCACCAGCCAGACCGGTCGGTGTCGTGCAGGCGGCGGATGCCTACCACCAGGGACGGAAGCAGGTTGACCAGCGCAAAGATCAGCGTGAGTGGCCCGCCGTTCATGCTGGCGGAGTAGCCGCCCTCGACAGCGCCATAGCTGCCCTGACCAAGGCCAAGGCTGACTTCAACAAGCATGATCACAACACTGGCGATGATCGTGAACAGTGATCCGCCAATACTCCTACCGCACCGCCCGGCCACTGAAGTTCATATAGTTGCGGTAGACGCTTTTGACTGCTTGGAGAATGATCATTTTGCCTTCCAAGGCATGGAAACCTAAGCGCGCACAGCCTGACGGGAGATCGAAGCATTCCAACACAATGTTTTCCCGACCTGTCTGGGCATTCGGCAAGTGTCATGCCCGGACGGCCATACAAATCCGGCCAGTTCCGTCAAGAATCCTGCGTCAAACCGCTTTCCTTTTGAAAAATGCCCCTCTAGGGTCGCACCCGGGATTACGATCCAAATAGGGAGACAAAAATGAAAAAACTGCTACTCGCGACCGTGGCCACTGCGGCCCTGTCCGGCGCTGCCTTTGCTGAAGAAGTCAAAGTCGGCATCCTGATCGGCTTTACCGGACCCATCGAATCGCTGACGCCCGACATGGCGGCAGGGGCCGAGCTGGCCATGAAGGAAGTGTCGGATTCCGGCAAGTTCCTTGGCGGGTCGACCATGGTTGGCGTCCGCGCAGACAGCACCTGCGGCGACGCCGCAGCTGGCACTGCCGCTGCCGAACGCCTGATCACCTCGGATGCTGTCAAAGGTATCGTTGGCGGCGACTGCTCGGGTGTGACCGGCGCTGTTTTGCAGAACGTGGCCCGCCCGAACGGCATGGTCATGATCTCGCCTTCGGCAACCTCGCCTGCGCTGTCGACCGCTGAGGACGATGGCCTCTTCTTCCGCACCGCCCCGTCGGATGCGCGCGAAGGCGAAGTCATGGCGGACATCCTTATGGAAAAGGGCGTCAAGTCGATCGCGTTGACCTATACCAACAATGACTACGGCAAGGGTCTGGCCGAAGCGATTGCAACCTCGTTCACCGCCAAGGGCGGCGTGGTCACGATCAACGCGGCACACGAAGACGGCAAGGCCGACTATGCGGCTGAAGTTGCGGCGCTGGCTTCGGCCGGTGGTGACCTTCTGGTCGTTGCAGGCTATCTGGATCAGGGCGGCAAGGGCATCATCCAGGCGTCGCTGGACACCGGTGCTTTCGCAACCTTCGGTCTGCCGGGCGGCATGTATGGCGAGTCGCTGCCTGCTGCCATCGGCGCCGCGTTGGACGGGTCTTATGGCCAGATCGCAGGCTCGGATTCGACCGGCGCTGCGACGCTGATCGAAATGGCAACTGTTGCAGGCTTCAACGGCGCCAACGCCTACACCCCGGAATCCTATGACGCTGCTGCCCTGTTCGCTCTGGCGATGCAGGCTGCAGGTTCTTCGGACCCGGCTGCCTACAAAGCCAAGGTTCTGGATGTTGCCAACGCTCCGGGCGAGAAGATCTATCCCGGCGAACTGGCCAAGGGACTGGAACTGATCGCAGCGGGCACCGACATCGACTATGAAGGTGCCACCGCTGTGGAACTGATCGGCGCAGGCGAAAGCGCTGGCCGTTATCGCCAGTTCGAAGTCAAGGGCGGCGCTCTCGAAACGATCGGCTTCCGTTGATCCGCTTTTACGATTGACACAAGCGCGCGGCCCGGGCATTTCCCCGGGCCGTTGCACATGAACCTGCCCCACCCGAAAGGGTCGAGAGGCGGGTCGCAGGGGGAAACGGATGATCGTAGTCGAAGACCTTCACCGGCATTTCGGGGGCTTTCGCGCCGTCAACGGCGCGTCCCTGACCATCAAGACCGGGTCGATTACCGGGCTGATCGGGCCAAACGGTGCGGGGAAGACCACTCTTTTCAACGTGATCGCTGGGAGGTTGCCACCGACCAGTGGCCGCGTCCTTATGGACGGCGAGGATATCACGGGGCTGGCCCCACATACCCTGTTCCACAAGGGACTGTTGCGGACCTTTCAGATTGCGCATGAATTTGGCAGCATGACCGTCCGCGAAAACCTGATGATGGTCCCTCCCAACCAAGCGGGAGAGGTGATCTGGAACACATGGTTTGCCCGTGGCCGCATCACGACCGAGGAACAGCGCATCCGCGACAAGGCTGATGAGGTGCTGGAGTTTCTGACGATCAGCCATCTGGCCGACCAGAAGGCCAGCATGATTTCCGGCGGGCAGAAAAAGCTGCTGGAACTGGGCCGCACCATGATGGTCGATGCCAAGATCGTCTTTCTGGACGAGGTCGGCGCCGGGGTGAACCGCACGCTTTTGAACACCATCGGCGACGCAATCACCCGGCTGAACAAGGAACGCGGCTATACGTTCTGTGTCATCGAACACGACATGGATTTCATCGCCCGCCTGTGTGACCCGGTGATCTGCATGGCCGAGGGCAAGGTCCTGGCGGAAGGCACCGTGGACGAGGTCAAGAACAACGAACGGGTGATCGAGGCCTATCTGGGCACCGGGCTGAAGAACAAGGTGAAGGAGGGCGCGGCCAATGGCTGAACCCTTCCTGATCGGCGATGCGATGACCGGCGGCTATGGCCCGGTCGACATCCTGCACGGCTGCACGATTGCCGTGGAAAAGGGCGAGATCGCGGTGATCGTCGGCCCGAATGGTGCCGGCAAATCAACTGCCATGAAAGCCGTTTTCGGCATGCTGTCCTTGCGCGGCGGTCAGGTGCGGCTGGACGGTGAGGATATCACCGCACTTTCGCCTCAAGCGCGGGTGGCCAAGGGAATGGCCTTTGTGCCGCAGACATCGAACATCTTCACCAGCATGACGGTCGAGGAAAATCTGGAAATGGGCGCCTTCCTGCGCCGCGACAACATTCAGACCACGTTGGAGCAGGTCTACACCCTGTTCCCAATCCTCAAGAACAAGCGGCATCAGGCGGCGGGCGAATTGTCCGGCGGCCAGCGTCAACAGGTTGCCGTGGGCCGGGCGCTGATGACCCAGCCGCGCGTCCTGATGCTGGATGAACCCACCGCAGGGGTCAGCCCGATCGTGATGGATGAACTTTTCGACCGCATCATCGAGGTGGCGCGCACCGGGATTTCCATCCTCATGGTCGAACAGAACGCACGGCAGGCGCTGGACATCGCCGACAAGGGCTATGTGCTGGTGCAGGGTCGCAACCGGTTCACCGACACCGGCAAGGCGCTGATGGAAGACCCCGAAGTCCGCCGCTCGTTCCTGGGGGGATGATGATGCGCGCTGCGATTGCTGTTCTTGCCTTGCTGCCGACCCCGGTCCTTGCGGCCTTTGACTGCACGCTGCAGACCATGTGCGTGATGTCAACCTGCGAACCGGCGGGCGATATCCCGGTGTTGGTCAAGCAAAAGGGCGATGTCTGGACCCTTACCCTTGCCGATACTCCGCCCCTGACGGGAACGGCGATTGCCGGTGGTGCCAAGGACAACAGCGTGACAATCGCTTTTCCGCCGCAGGACGTTGAGTTCAGCAGCATGTCCGGCCTTCTGGATATCTATGCGACCGGCCAGATTGTTTTCACGGTCCACAGCAACTCAACCGGTGGGGTCATGGACATGACGGGTTTGCCGGCCAGCTATACCGGCCTTTGCGCGGGTGAGGGCGGCTGATGCCAAGACCAACCGCCACCGCCGCCCCCAAGTCAGGACAGTGAACCAATGGACGCGCTGAACGCCCTTACAGCCTTTCTGAACTACATCTTCATTCCGGGGTTGGCCTACGGGTCGCAGCTTGCCCTTGGCGCGCTGGGGGTGACGCTTGTTTACGGCATCCTGCGGTTTTCCAACTTTGCCCATGGCGACACCATGGCCTTTGGAACCATGGTCACGATCCTTCTGACATGGGTCTTCCAAAGCTATGGCATCGGCCTCGGTCCGCTGCCGACAGCCCTTCTGGCCCTGCCCTTCGGTATTGCGGCCACCGCGGCGTTCCTTTTGCTGACCGACCGGGTGGTTTACCGGTTCTACCGCAAGAAAAAGGCGACCTCGACCGTCGTGGTCATCGTGTCCTTGGGCGTCATGTTCGTGATGAACGGCGTTGTGCGCCTGATCATCGGCGTGGACGAGCAGAACTTTTCCGACGGCGCGCGGTTCTTGCTGAACCCGCAGGACTTCAAGGCCGCGACCGGTCTGGCCGAGCCTTTGGCGATCAAGACCACGGCTGCGGTGACGGTGGTCACAGCGGCGGCCGTGGTCTGGGGCCTATTCCGCTTCTTGCAGAAGACCCGCACCGGCAAATCCATGCGGGCGTTTTCCGACAATGAGGATCTGGCGCTGCTCTCGGGCATCAACCCCGACCGGGTGGTCGCAGTGACCTGGATCATCGTCGCGGCGCTGGCCACCATCGCTGGTGTGCTCTACGGGCTGGATAAAAGCTTCAAACCCTTCACCTATTTCCAGCTTTTGCTGCCGATCTTTGCCGCCGCCATCGTCGGTGGTCTTGGCAACCCGTTGGGCGCGATTGCCGGGGCCTTCGTCGTCGCCTTCTCCGAGGTTCTAGTAACCAACGCCTGGAAGAAGATCGTGACCTATCTTCTGCCCGCGGACATGGCCCCCGACGGCCTGCTGCAACTGATGGCCACCGACTACAAATTCGCCGTCAGCTTCACGATCCTGATCATCGTGCTGCTGTTCATGCCCACCGGCCTCTTCAAGGGGAAATCGCTGTGATGAACCGCAATCTGATGCTCTTTGGCGGTGTGGCCGTCCTGTATCTGCTTACCGGCCTGTTCGAGAGCTGGAGTCTGGCGCTGAACCTGCTGAACTTTGCCCTACTGGCGACGATCGCCGCACTTGGGGTCAACATGCAGTGGGGCTATGCCGGGCTGTTTTCAACCGGGGTCATGGGCTTTACCGCACTTGGCGGGCTGGCGGTGGTGCTGGTTTCGGCCAGACCCAACCCGGAAAACTGGGCGGCTGGTGGCCCCGGCATCTTCTTGGGTCTGGCGCTGGGGGCGTTGTCAGTGGCGGCGGCGATCCTGGCCTGGCGCAAGCTGCCGCGTGGCCGGACCCGCGCTGTCGGGGTGACCGCAATCCTGATCGGCGGGTTCTTCCTGTTTCGTGCGGTCTATGACCCCAATGTCGTCGCGACCGAAGCGGTGAACCCCGAAAACGCCGGCAACATCGGCGGGCTTGGCCTGCCTTCGTTGGTTGCCTGGCCGGTCGGGGGCCTTCTGGCCGCTGCTGTTGCCTGGGCCATCGGCAAGATCGCGCTTGGCTTGCGGTCGGATTATCTGGCCATTGCCACGCTGGGCATCGCCGAGATCATCGTTGCGGTGATCAAGAACGAAGACTGGCTGGCGCGCGGCGTCAAGAACACCACCCAACTGCCCCGCCCCTGGCCGGTGCCGCTGGAGGTGGACCTGCAAAAGGACCCCGGTTTCCTGGATTTCGTGGCCGGCTGGGGGCTGGACCCGATCACCACCTCGACCATCCTTGTCAAGCTTCTGTACATGGGCCTGTTCTGCATCGTGCTGGCCGTGATCATCTGGGCGTTTGAACGCGCGTTGAAAAGTCCGTGGGGCCGGATGATGCGTGCGATCCGCGACAACGAGGTGTCTGCCGCCGCGATGGGCAAGGACGTGACCCGCCGCCACCTGCAGGTCTTCATCCTTGGGTCCGCCGTCATCGGCTTTGCCGGGGCCATGGCCACGTCAGTTGAAGGCGCGCTGACACCTGGGGCCTACCAGCCCTTGCGCTTTACCTTTCTGGTCTGGGTCATGGTGATCGTCGGTGGGTCGGGCAACAACTGGGGCACGGTTCTGGGCGGGCTGTTCATCGGCTGGCTGTACTTTGCCGTCGAATTCCTGGGACCGGACGCGATGAAGCTGATCACCTCTGGCATGCCCGAAGGCGTGCTGAAAGCGCACCTTGTCGGGTCTGCAGAACACATGCGGCTTTTGACGCTTGGGGTGATCCTCCTCCTCGTCCTGCGCTTCAGTCCACGCGGCCTGATCCCCGAGAAGTAACACCCGCGACAATATTTGTCGCAAACCCGCGTGAATGCGCCTTCAGCCTTGGCCAGATTGGCAACGGGCTAGGCTCTGGTTTTCCAGGGCATATAAGGAGTGTCACCCATGAAAACCCATGCGCGCGTGGTCGTGATCGGCGGCGGAGTTGTCGGCTGTTCGGTGCTTTATCACCTGACCAAGCTAGGCTGGTCCGATGTCATGCTGATCGAACGGTCGGAACTGACCTCTGGGTCGACCTGGCACGCAGCGGGCGGGTTTCACACCCTGAACGGCGACACCAACATGGCGGCGCTGCAAGGCTACACCATCCGGCTTTACAAGGAGCTGGAGGCGATCACCGGCATGTCCTGCGGCTTGCACCATGTCGGCGGCATCACGCTTGCCGACAACAAGGAGCGTTTCGACCAGCTGAAAGCCGAACGCGCCAAGCATCGCTACATGGGGCTGGACACCGAGATCCTTGGGCCGGAGGAAATCAACAAGTTCACCGACGGGATGGTCAACCTCGAAGGCATCGTCGGCGCGCTGTATGATCCGCTGGATGGTCACCTTGACCCCTCGGGCACCACGCATGCCTATGCCAAGGCGGCACGAATGGGCGGGGCGGAGATCGTTCTGCACAACCGGGTCCTTGAGACCAACCAGCGCGCCGATGGCGGCTGGGACGTGGTGACCGAAAAAGGCACCGTCACCTGCGAGCATCTGGTGAACGCCGGTGGCCTGTGGGCGCGGGAAATCGGGGCGATGGCGGGGATTTATCTGCCGCTGCTGCCGATGGCGCACCAGTATCTGGTCACGGACGACATCCCTGAAATCATGGACATCCTGAAATCGGGGCGTGAGTTTCCGCATGTGATGGACCCCGGCGGCGAAAGCTATCTGCGGCAGGAAGGCCGCGGCCTTTGCATCGGGTTCTACGAAAAACCCTGCGAGCCTTGGGCGCTGGACGGAACACCTTGGGGCTTTGGCCATGAGCTGTTGAACGAACAATTCGACAAGATCGAAGACAGCGTCAACTTCGCCTACCGCCGCTTTCCGGTTCTTGAGCGCACCGGCGTCAAGCGGGTGATCCACGGGCCGTTTACCTTTGCCCCCGACGGCAACCCGCTGATCGGCCCGGTTCAGGGCCTGCGCAACTACTGGTCGGCCTGCGCGGTCATGGCGGGCTTTTCCCAAGGCGGCGGCATGGGGCTTGCCCTTGCCCAATGGATGATCCACGGCGAGGTCGAGCGCGACCCGCGCGGCTTTGACGTCAGCCGTTTTGGCACGTGGACCACCCCGGGCTATACCGTCCCGAAGGTGATCGAGAACTACCAGATGCGCTTTTCGGTCGGCTACCCGAACGAGGAACGCCCGGCCGCCCGCCCGTTCCGAACCACGCCGATGTATGATACCAACACCGCCATGCGCGCGGTCTGGGGCCAGCAATACGGGCTGGAGGTGGTGAACTATTACGCCCTGCCCGGCGAGCCGATCTATGAACAGCCGACCTTCAAACGCTCTAACGCCTGGGAGGCGACGCGTCAGGAAGTCATGGCGGTGCGGCAAGGTGTGGGCATCAACGAGCTGCAGAACTTTGGCAAATACACCGTCAAAGGCCCGAATGCCCGCGCCTGGCTGGACCGGATCATGGCGGGCAACATCCCGAAACCGGGACGCCTGTCGCTGACCCCGATGCTGGCCCATTCTGGCAAGATCATCGGCGACTTTACCGTGTCCTGCCTGTCGGAAACCGAATTCCAGCTGACCGCCAGCTACGGCGCGCAGGGCTGGCATTACCGCTGGTTCGAACAGAACATGATGGACGGGGTGACGGTCGAGAACGTGTCGGACGCGCGGTCGGGGTTCCAGATCGCCGGTCCGAACGCCCGTGCGTTGCTGGCCAAGGTCACCCGCAGCGATGTGTCGGGAGAGGCGTTCAAGTTCATGGACGTCCGCCGGATGACCGTGGGCATGGCCAACTGCATCGTGCAGCGCGTCAGCTATACTGCTGATCTTGGTTATGAAATCTTCTGCGACCACATGTCGGTGCGCCATCTGTGGGATACCCTGACCGCCGCCGGGGCCGATCTTGGTATTCGCGCCTTCGGGATGCGGGCGATGATGTCGCTGCGCTTGGACAAGTGGTTCGGGTCCTGGAGCCGTGAGTTCAGCCCGGATTACACACCGGCGGAAACCGGCCTTGACCGGTTCATTCGCTGGAACAAGGAGGCCGACTGGATCGGCAAGGCGGCTGCCACCGCCGAAAAGGCCGCCGGGCCAAAGCGGCGGCTGGTCAGCTTTATCGTCGACGCCAATGAGGCCGATGTCGTGGCCTGGGAGCCGATCTGGCTGGACGGCGCGGTCGTCGGTTTCTGCACCTCGGGCGGCTACAGCCACTGGACCGGGCAATCGGTCGCGATGGGGTTCCTTCCCGCCGACAAGGTGCAGGACGGTCTGACCTGCGAGATCGAGATCCTTGGCGAACGCCGGTCCGCCCGGGTGCAACTGGCACCGCTTTGGGACGGCGACGGTGCCCGGATGCGCGGCTAAAGGTGGTCTTTGGCGTCAGGCACCACAGGCCTGACGCCGTTTCGCCATAGGCATCAAACATGGGTATGACCCCGACCGTCCACATCCTTGTGCTTGCCGCTGGATCATCTTCCCGGATGGGCGGTCCCGACAAACTTTTGATGCCCATCGGAAAAATGCCTTTGCTTCGCGCCGTGACGAGCGTTGCTCTGGCCACCGGCGCACCGGTCTTCGTGACCCTTCCGCCGGATCAGATCGCAAGGGAAGCGGTGATTGCTGATCTGCCGCTGCATATCGTCACGGTTGCGGATGCAAGTCTGGGATTGTCGCGCAGCATTTCGCGCGGGATGACCGCCGTCCTTGCCACCAATCCCGGAGCAAAGGACGGCTTGATGATCCTGCCGGGTGACATGCCGGACTTTGACGCGGCTGCCCTGTCAGAAATGATCACCCGATTTCGCGTCGAGCCTGACCTGATTGTTCGGGGCGGAACCGACACCGGTCAACCCGGCCATCCGGTTATCTTTCCCCGCGACCTTTGGTCGGACCTTGCCACCTTGACCGGCGACGAAGGTGGCCGAAGCGTCCTGCGACAAAATCAAGGCCGGGTCAGAGTGATCCCCCTGCCCGGCCCTATGTCTGTTCTTGATCTGGACACGCCAGCCGACTGGGCCGCCTGGCGCAACCGGAACTTGTAGCAAATTCCGGATCGGCTTTCGGACGGAAACCGGCAGCCTGTGCCTGGCTGGCAGGTCCGATGACGCAAGCCAAATCATAGTTGCGGTTCATCTATTCCGCCGGAATGGCTTGGAAGCATGGCGTTTGCGACCATGGCTGCCTTCATGCTCCGTCTAAAAGCCAGAGCGGCAGAATTACGAAACAGTAAGCCGTGGCCTTTTTCAGCAACGACAGGGGAATTTTGCGGCCATCCAGTAGCCAACTTCGCCCGCATCGCGGATTTTCAGGGCTGTCCGCATTCATGCGCTGTATCGACGCGGTCGGCTGCAATATTCAGGTCGGAGCGTGAACCATGATTTCAGGCATCGAAACGGTCACTCTGGCGGAGGTGTATGCCGCGCGCCCAGCCTCGGTTTTCAGATCCGGGAACAGTTCGTGAAGTTCCAGTCGTTGGGCGTTGCCAAGCCCTTTAAGGCTTTGATCGTTGGGGTGAAAGCTTTCGGACCAAACCCCGTCGGCCAACACGATCTCGTGGCGGTCACACATGAAATGCACATAGGTTGTGCCGCTTGACTGCACCAAATGCACCCCTTGAGAGGTCAGGTGCTTGGCTGCCACCAGAACCTCAGGCTCGGAAAAACGAAGCGAGGTTCGGCCGTTGGCAACCAGAACACGGTGGTTCGGCGACAGGCGCATATCACGTTCGGGCAGGTCCTTTCCCAATGCACCCTTGCGGATGAAGATCGGAAGCAGGTGTGGCTCGGCCTGAAAATCGTGAAGGAAAAGCTGCGTCCGGCCGACCCAGCGCACGACCTGTATCCCATTATCGCGCGTGATCACCTTATCACCCACAGCAAGTTGCTCGACTGGGCAATCGCCGCGCTCGGTGGTGATCTGCGTGCCAGGCGTGAAACAGGGTGACGAACGCGGCAATACCGGTTCAGACCCTATCCCGTTGATCTGATCACACCCGGCAATACCCGACGCAAGACCTCGCGTCGCAATATCTGACCGCATCTTGCAGGCTTTCATCAATGCTCACACACTCTATTACACCGACAGAAGGTATCCGCCCTAAAGTCGGCGAAAAGAACTAAAAAAGTTGTGAATAAACCCTGCCAATCGACGACTGCGCACTCATGACGTGTATCAAGCTTGGATACGTTTGACGACAGAAGCGGCGATGTTTGTGATTTTTGCTGAAAACCAAGAGCGCGTGCGAATTCAACTATCTGGCTTTAATAGATTTTATGGCGATTATGATCGCCGGGCGCACTCATTGATGCCACTTGCAGACCGACACCTTTCAACCGAGGATCGAAAAGCGAAAATCAAATGTTTAAAGGTAAATACCTTCGAGCCTGATCGGGCACATCCGAAAATCAACACTTTCCGTGCATAATGCTGAAAAACTGTAAAATTGTCCTCATTTTCAAAACAATCGCTTCCCGCTCACAACCAGGGAAGGTTTGATTCCATCTAATTTGAAAGTGGTGCCCGAGGCGAGACTCGAACTCGCAAGCCTTGCGGCGGAGGATTTTGAGTCCCCTGCGTCTACCATTCCACCACTCGGGCCACCGCGAACCGTTTAGAACGGGTTGCGGGCGTCGTCAATCCGGCCTGCGTAGTTAAAAATACGGTTAAAGTTCGGTGGCCGCGAAGGTATCGCAGTCTTCCATCCGCCCCGACTTCAGCCCGATCAGGAACCAGCGCGAGCGTTGTTCGGAGGTGCCATGAGTAAAGGTGTGCGGCATCGGGCGTTGACCGGCGTTGCGCTGCAGGGTGTCGTCACCGATCTGGCGCGCGGCATTGACCGCTTCTTCCAGATCGCCCTTGTCGACGACGCCCAACTGCTCCGCCGCCTCGCGCGCCCAGATGCCGGACAGACAGTCGGCCTGCAGTTCGACCATGACCGAGATCGCATTACTGTCGGCCTCGCTGGATTGGGCGCGGACCTCGTTTGCTTGTCCCAGGATGCCCAGTTCGTTCTGGATATGGTGGCCGATTTCATGGGCGACCACATAGGCTGCGGCGAAGTCACCGCCGGCGCCAAGGCGCTGATGCAGGGTCGTGAAGAAGGCAGTGTCCAGATAGACCTTGCGGTCAGCCGGGCAATAGAAGGGTCCCGTAGCCTCGGAGGCACCACCGCAGGCGGATTTGGTGGCGTCGGAAAACAGGACCAGCGTCGCGGGGCGGTAGGTGCGACCAAGCTGCGATTTGAAGACGCGGGCCCAGATCACCTCGGTATCGGCCAGCACGACCGAGACGAATTCCCCCTCGGCCTGCTCGACGGCGGTCAGGTCAACCGGGGTGCCAGTGGACGGGCTGTCCATCCCACCGGGGCCAAGAAGCTGGCTGGGATCGACGCCCAGAAACAAGGCGATCAGGACGACGACGATCACCCCGACCCCGCCAACCCCGCCCGCCTTTGCCGCCCCGCCGCCGACACGACGGCGATCCTCGATGTTGCTGCTTTGCTTGCGACCACGCCACTGCATATCGTCACCTTTCACCTGAACGCCGGGTGTCGACCCGGTCAAAATCTTGCCAATCCTAGCCGCGCGCAAACGCCTGCGAAAGCGAAACCGCGCGTGCACCATGCTGTGACTTTCCCCGGCGCGGACTGAGGCCTATAGACAGGGCGAACCAGTCACGGAATCCACAACATGCTTTTTTCCCGACGCAACCTGACCCTGCTTGCAACCCTAGGCTCGGCGGGCCTGCTGGGCGGCGCCTTTGCCTTTCAGTACATTGGCGGCATGGCCCCCTGCCAACTTTGCTTGTATCAACGCTGGCCGCATGGTGCCGCGATCCTGATCGGCCTTCTGGTGCTGGCGACCGGCTGGCGGGGCCTTGCCTTTGCGGGCGCGCTTGCGGCGCTGGCCACGGCGGGGATCGGGATGTTTCACGTCGGGGTCGAGCAGTTGTGGTGGGAAGGCCTTGCCACCTGCACCGCCGGTTCGATCTCGGGCATCTCCACCGCCGACCTTCTGAACCCCGCTGCCGATGTTGCCGCTCCGGTGCGCTGCGACCAGATTGCCTGGTCGCTGTTTGGCATCTCCATGGCAGGTTGGAACGTGATCCTGTCGCTGGGGCTGGCCGGGGTCTGGGTTATGGCGGCGCGCAAGGCAGATTGAGGCCGCGCTTGTCCCAGCGGGGGCGCTTCGCCCCCCGCACCCCCAGAGAGTATTTGTGAAAAGAGCAAATCCCGGGGCAGGTTTCAGCCGCAAAGGCGGGCGTGTTCCTGGATTGCGAAGCGGTCGGTCATGCCGGCCACGTAGTCTGCGACGATGCGGGCAAGCTGCGTCTGGTCCTTGGCTGAGGTCACATCCGCCTGCCATTCGACCGGAAGCAGGGTTGGCGTCGCCATGAACAGCGGGAAGAGATCGTCAATCACCTGCGTCACCTCGGCCCGCACGGCCATCACCGACGGGGCGCGATACATGCGGGTAAAGAGGAAACTGCGCACGGCTTTCAGGTCCTGATACAGCGGCTTGGAAAAGCGGATGACGGTCGTGCCAAGCTGGCGGATATCGTCCACCGACTTTGGCTGCGCCGAAGCCAGCCGGTTCTGCGCCACCGCGATCACGTCTTCGACCATGCGGCCAAAGACCCGGCGCAGAGCCTCATGCCGGCGGCGCATCTTTTCAAGGCCGGGATATGCGCGGTCAACTTCTTCAAAAGCCGGACCGGTCACGGGAAGCTGCATCAGGTCGCTTTCCGTGAACAGACCCGAACGCAAGCCGTCATGCAGGTCATGGTGCGAATAGGCGACGTCATCGGCAATGGCCGCCACCTGCGCCTCGGCAGAGGCATGGGTGTGAAGCTCAAGGTCCCACAGCGCGTTCACCTCGGCCAAGGCATAGGGGAGCGGTCCCGCATGTTTGGCATCGGCATTTGGCCCCGTCACCGGGCCATTGTGCTTGGCTATGCCTTCCAGCGTCTCCCATGTCAGGTTCAGCCCGTCGAAATCGGCGTAATGGCGTTCCAGCCGCGTCACGATCCGCAGCGCCTGCGCGTTGTGGTCAAAGCCGCCGTACGGGGCCATCAGCCGTTCCATCGCGTCTTCGCCAGTATGACCGAACGGGGTGTGGCCAAGGTCATGCGCCAAGGCCACCGCCTCGGCCAGATCGGTGTTCAGACCCAGGACCCCGGCAATAGTGCGGGCGACCTGGGCCACCTCGATCGTGTGGGTCAGGCGGGTGCGGTAATAGTCGCCCTCATGTTCGACAAAGACCTGGGTCTTGTGCTTCAAACGGCGGAAGGCGCTGGAATGGATGATCCGGTCGCGGTCGCGCTGGAAGGGCGAGCGGAAGGACGACAGCCGTTCCGGCCACAGCCTGCCGCGCGTCTGGTCGGGCTGGCAGGCATAGGGGTGCAGCATCGGGGGCTTCTCTTGTTCGGCGCGGTTTTGTGACCTATATTCCACAGCAAAGCCAAAGGATACGTGAACAGAATGGAACTGACGCTTCCGCCCCGGGTCACCGACCGCGCCTTTGCCCGTCTGGCCGAGATTGCCGCCGCGATGGGGGCTCCGCGTCCTTTGCGCGTGGCCGTCGATGGTGGCGGTTGTTCGGGGTTTCAGTATTCGATCACGTTGGATGATCCTGCGACCGACGATCTGGTGCTGGAAAAGGACGGGCAGCGCGTGCTGGTCGACACCATCAGCCTGCCGTTCCTGTCGAATGCCGTCATCGACTTTACCGACGAGCTGATCGGCGCGCGGTTCGTGGTGGAAAACCCGAACGCCAAGTCCAGTTGTGGCTGCGGCACAAGCTTTTCGATGTAACAGCCGGTTTTCGCTGGCCGGGTCTGAATGCCACGCTAGATGCCCCCTCAGGAATGGAGGGCGGGCAATGACGGTTACCTTGATGCTGGGGTCCGCGCCGATGGCGGCGGAGGCAGCAGTCTGGCCACGCGCGCCCTTTGACACGATCATCGCGATCAACAACGCCTGGCGCATCCGGCCGGATTGGGATGCGGCGGTCTATCCATGGGATTTTCCGCCCGACCGGCACCCGGTTGCTGGCCGCGGGCAAAGGCTGGTGACCGAGGACGACTTTGTGCCTGCGCAGAACGCGCTTGGCGGATTTGTCTACGCTGGGGCCACAATGGCGTTCACTTCTGCCTATTGGGCACTTTCTGCCCTGAAACCAAAGGTCATCGCGGTCTTTGGCTGCGACATGCACTATCCCCCGAACGGCAAGACGCATTTCTACGGCAAGGGAGTGGCCGATCCCCTGCGCGCCGACATCACCCTGCGCTCGCTGGAGGCGAAGTCGGCGCGGTTGATGGTGTTGGCCGCCATGCAGGGCTGCGCGATGGTGAACCTGTCGACTGGCCCCTCGCGGTTGGTCTTCCCCCGGACCTCGCCCGCGGCAGCGGCAGCCGCCCGACCCGAAGCTTGGTGCACCGATCTTGCGGCGCAGGCCCTCGCGCGTGAGGCGGCGCTGGATTACCGGGTCCCCTCGGGCCGTTACTGGGAGGAGCTTGACCGCTTTGACCCGTTGGAGATCGACCGCATCGACGCCCTTTGGCTGGCCGCCGCCACCCGTCCGTTGCAGCAGACCGCTTGATAACCGGCACGCGCCGGGCCTAGAACGGTGGAAATCGGAGGGACCCATGAAAATCGCCAGCTTCAACATAAACGGCATAAAGGCCCGGCTGGAGGCGTTAACGGCATGGCTGACCGAGGCCGCGCCCGATGTCGTGGTGCTGCAGGAGATAAAGTCGGTGGACGAAAATTTCCCCCGCGAACACTTTGAGGCGATGGGCTACCGGGTCGAAACCCACGGGCAGAAGGCGTTCAACGGGGTGGCGATCCTGTCGAAGCTTCCCCTGGCCGACATCCGCCGCGGCCTGCCCGGCGATGACAGCGACGAACAGGCGCGCTGGATCGAGGCGGTGGTGGACGGCCCCCGGCCGATCCGGGTTTGCGGGCTTTATCTGCCGAACGGCAATCCGGTGCCGGGGCCAAAGTATGACTACAAGCTGGCATGGATGGCGCGGATGGAGGTTCGGGTGCGCGAGCTTCTGGCAACCGAGGAAGCCTTTGTCTGCCTTGGCGATTACAACGTGATCCCGCAGGCCATCGACGCGGCCAAGCCGGAAAACTGGACGACGGACGCGCTGTATTTGCCGCAAAGCCGTGACGCTCTGCGCCGGATGGAAAACCTTGGCCTGACCGAAGCGATCCGCACCCGCCTGCCCGGCCCCGGGGTCTATACATTCTGGGACTTTCAGGCGGGTGCCTGGGAGCGCAACAACGGCATCCGCATCGACCATGTGATGCTTAGCCCGCAAGCCGCCGACCGGCTGGAGGAGGCAGGCATCGACAAGGCCACACGCGGAGGTGACAAGCCATCGGATCATGTGCCGGTCTGGGTGCGGCTTGCCGCCTGATCCCATGACCTGTCCCGACACCTGGTATACCCGCACCGCCACTGACCGGCGAACCCGCCCTGCCCTGACCGGGTCGGCCGAGGCCGATGTGATCGTCATCGGGGCTGGACTTGCAGGCCTGACCACGGCGCTGGAACTGGCGCGGGCGGGGATGCGACCGCTGGTTCTGGAGGCTGAAACCGTTGGTTTCGGTGCCTCGGGTCGCAATGGCGGCCTTGTCAGCCCGGCCTTTGCCGGGGGCGATGACGCGATCCGGGCGCGGGTCGGACCCAAGGCGGCAATGGCTCTGCACCGGCTGTCGATCGAAGGGGTCGAACGCCTGCGCGCCACGATCCGCGACCTGCAGGGGGACGCGGGCAAGCCGGTCGAAGGCCTGTTAAGCCTGCGCCGGTTTGACGAGGCGCGCGACCTGAAAGCGCATGTCGCGGAATTTGCCAATATTTACGGTTATCCCATGACCTATCTGGACCGCCGCGCGCTGGTGAGCCACGTAGACAGCCCGCGCTATTTTCACGCCATCCACGACCCGAACGCCTTTCACATCCACCCACTTAACACGGTCCGCGCCATTGCGGCAGAAGTGGAGCGGTTGGGCGGCGTGATCCATGAAGGCTCACCCGTTGTCAGCGCCGATTTTTCCGGTGCGACCAAACGCGTGACCACGGGTCAAGGCCGGGCCGAAGCGCAACGCCTGATCTTTGCGACCGGCGGCTATACCGGTCCGCTACAGCCACGCCTTGCCCGCGCGATCCTGCCGATTGCCACCTACATGATGATTTCCGAACCAGCGCCCGACCTGATTGCCAGCGCCATCCGCACCCGCGCCTGCATGTATGACGACCGCCGCGCCGGGGATTATTACCGGCTGGTCGACGGCGGCGCGCGGCTTTTGTGGGGCGGGCGGATCACCACCCGCGCCGCCGATCCCGCTGGCATCGCGCGGCAACTGCGGCGCGAGATGCTGGTGGCCTATCCGCAACTGGCCGACCTCAAGACCGAACTCTCATGGTCCGGCCTGATGGGCTATGCCCGCCACCTGATGCCCCAGCTTGGCCAGTTAGCCCCCGACACTTGGCACATCACCGCTTTCGGCGGCCACGGGCTGAACACAACGGCGATAGCCGGCAAGGTGCTGGCCGAAGCGATCTTGCAGGAAACCGACCGGATCAGCCTGTTCGCGCCCTTTGGCTTGGATTGGGCAGGCGGCAGGGCGGGGCTGGTCGCGGCGCAAATGACCTACTGGAAGCTGCAACTGCAGGACTGGTGGCGCGAGCGGGGCTAGACCCCGTCCTGCGTCACGTCATGGCCATAAAGCCAATCAAACCGGCCCAGCATCGTCGCAGGTGCCACGCGCCCCAGCAGCCGCAAGCCAGTGTGGCCGATGACCTTGGGCAGGCCCGACAAATGATAGGCCCGGGCATTGGCATTCGCCGCCGCAACAATCCTTGTGCAGCGCGGCTTCCGCGCCGCCTGATAGGCCAGCAAGGCCGCCGCAACCGTATCGTGCCGCGCCAAAGCCTCGGCCAGCAGCCAGGCGTCTTCCAGCCCCATGCTGGCCCCCTGCGCCAGAAACGGCAGCGTCGGGTGGGCGGCGTCGCCAAGAATGACCGCCCCGCCCTGCCCCATCGGCCGGGCCCAGGTCCCCGCGACCTGATGGCGGAACAGCCCCCAGAGCCATGGGTCCTCGACCTGCTCCAGCCAGCCTTTCACCCGGGGCGAAAACCCGGCAAAGGCCAGCCGCAGGTCCATGCTGTCATCACGCAGGGTCCAGCTTTCCTCGGCCCAGCGTTTGCGTTCCTCGACCGCGACGATGTTGCGCAGGGTGCCGCCGCGCAGGGGATAGCTGACCAGATGCCGCCCAGGCCCCATGTGAACCTCGGCCACTGCCTTTGCGCCGGGTTCGGCCGGGACAGTCGCGCGCCAGGCAACCTGACCGGTGAAGAACGGCTTTTCCGCCCCGTTCAGCGCCAACCGCAAGCGTGAGTGCAACCCGTCCGCCCCGATCAAGAGCGAGGTTTCAATCCCGTCACCACTTTCCAGCAGGACCGTGGGCCGCGCGCCGGAAAGATCAACCGACGCGATCCGGTTCAGCAGCCGAAGCGTGACCCCGGCCTCAAGCGCTGACTGCAAGAGCAGGTCGATAAGATCGGCGCGGTGCAGGAAGTGATAGCCCTGATCGGGCCGCAGCCGGGCAAGGTCAAGCCGGGTGACCCCCTCGCCCGTGATCCCGTCGACCAGTTCCACAGCCTCGGCCCGCATCGAGGCTTTGTCCAGCGCCGCCTGCAACCCCAGCGCCCGCAACACCGCCGCCCCGTTGGGCGAAATCTGCAGCCCGGCACCCACTTCGCGGATCTTGTCGGCCTGCTCCAGCACCGTGACCCGGGCCCCGCGCGAGGCCAGCGCCCGGGCGGCGGCAAGACCCGCAACTCCGGCGCCAATGACGGTGACCTCTTGTCCGATCAGGCTCATGACATCCCCCAAAAACAAACGCCGGACCAAAGGCCCGGCGTGAAATCCGTCAGCGGCGCGGGCCTTCAGTCTTCACGATGCACCTTTTCGCGGCGTTCGTGCTTTTCCTGGGCTTCCAGCGTCATCGTTGCAATCGGCCGCGCGTCCAGCCGTTTCAGGCTGATCTGTTCGCCCGAAACCTCGCAGTAGCCAAACTCGCCGTTCTCGATCCGGCGCAGCGCGGCGTCGATCTTTGACACCAGCTTGCGCTGCCGGTCACGGGTGCGCAGTTCCAGCGCCCGGTCGGTTTCTTCCGACGCGCGGTCGGCGATGTCGGGGACATTGCGGGCACTGTCTTGCAGGCTGTCGATCGTGTCGGCCGACTGATCCAGCAACTCCTGCTTCCAGACCAGCAGTTTGCGGCGGAAGTATTCAAGCTGGCGGTCGTTCATGAACGGCTCGTCCTCGGCGGGACGATAGTCGTCGGGCAGGAAAACTTCGGCCTTCATAGAAACACTCTCCAATGCGCCGGATCGCTCCGACAGGTGGGCTTCCGTCATGATGCGCTCCTGTTGGCGGGCATGTATCCCAAGGCCGCAGGATTGTCACTAGCGGTTGCGTGAAATTCTGGCGACAGGTAGGCTTCGGCGGACGGCTTAGCAGAGTGTTGAAAGCGCAATGAAATTCTCGACGACCGCAACTTACGTAGCGTCAGATGACCTAGCCATCGCGGTGAATGCAGCGGTCACTTTGCAGCGACCGCTGCTGGTCAAGGGCGAACCCGGCACCGGCAAGACCGAACTGGCGCGTCAGGTGGCAACCGCGCTGGGGCTGCCAATGATCGAATGGCATGTGAAATCGACGACCAAGGCCGCGCAGGGCCTTTACGAATACGACGCCGTCAGCCGGTTGCGCGACAGCCAGTTGGGCGACGCCCGCGTACATGATGTCGCCAACTACATCCGCAAGGGCAAACTGTGGCAGGCCTTTGATGCTCCGGGCCGCGTGGTTCTTTTGATCGACGAGATCGACAAGGCCGACATCGAGTTTCCCAATGACCTTCTGCAAGAACTCGACCGGATGGAGTTTCACGTCTATGAGACCGGCGAGACGATAAAAGCGCGCCAGCGCCCGGTGATCATCATCACCTCGAACAACGAAAAGGAACTGCCAGACGCGTTCCTGCGCCGGTGCTTTTTCCACTATATCCGCTTTCCCGATCCCGAAACCCTGGCCGCCATCGTCCGGCTGCACTTTCCGGGTATAAAGGAGACCCTGCTGGCCACCGCCTTGTCGCAGTTCTTTGAATTGCGTGACACGCCGGGGCTGAAGAAGAAGCCATCGACGTCCGAAGTGCTGGACTGGTTGCGGCTTTTGCTGGCAGAGGACCTTGCCCCCGAGGATCTGCGCAAGAACCCGAAGTCGGCCCTGCCGCGTCTGCATGGGGCGCTGTTGAAGAACGAACAGGACGTGCAGCTTTTCGAACGGCTTGCCTTCATGGCACGGGGTCAGCGGTAGCGAATCGGCTGGTGCACCGCGACCTGGGATCACAAAGTCCGATTATTTGTTTCACTTTGAAACATTGCGTGAAACACTTGGATAAATCAAGCGCCCCGGATCACTTCAACCGCGAGGGGTAGTGGTCGGAAAAATCTTGGTTTTTCCTGAATTGACTCCTGCCCGTGACGAGCCGGACACTTGCACTGTGCCCGCTGCCAGGGCGCGGCCATGTCCGGATTTGCCCATGCGACTGCCGATTGCCCTGCTTGCGCTGTGCGCAATGTCCGCCTGTGCCCCACCTGCCCAGGTGTCGAAAGGCGGGCCCGCGACTGACACGGGCATCGGGTTCGGCGACCCTTCAATGCGCGCGGTGGCGGCGGTCAGCGGCGGCACTTCCAGCCTGACCCGCGACTTCATGGACCTGACCTTCGCGCTGGAAAGCGGGCAGGACATCACGGTCTTCACGCGCTTCGAAGGCCCGATCACCGTGGCACTGGTCGGCGACGTGCCGGCAAACGCCTCACGCGATCTGGCGGCGCTGGTCGCACGGCTGCAGACCGAAGCCGGGATCGGCATCACCATAACCACGGAAGACGCGACAATCACCGTCGAATTCGCCAGCCGGTCCGAACTGCGCCGCCTGGCACCGCATGCTGCCTGTTTCGTGGTGCCGAACGTAGGTTCACTGGCCGATTACCGCCGTCTGCGGGGCACGCCCGAGGTTGACTGGGCCCGCATCACAAGGCGCGACCGGGCGGCGGTGTTCATCCCGACCGACACCAGCCCGCAAGAAGTGCGCGATTGCCTCCATGAGGAACTTGCCCAGGCGCTTGGCCCCCTGAATGACCTTTACCGCCTGCCGGAAAGTGTTTTCAACGACGACAATTTCCATTCGGTGCTGACCAGCTTCGACATGGATATCCTGCGGCTGTATTACTCCCCTAGCCTTGCCAGCGGTATGACCCGAAGCGGCGTTGCGGCCCGACTGTCGACGACCGTGTCGGGCGGGGCGTCGCCAACCCCTTCGGTCTGGACGGACGCGATTGAAACCGCGCTTGGCCGCACGGGCTCCCTTGCCGCGCGGCAGGCTGCGGCGGACAGCGCGCTGGCCATCGCCACGCAGGCCGGTTGGCAGGACAGCCGCGCCGCCTTCAGCCATTTCGCGGTCGGCAGGCTTTGGGCCGGCTCGGCCCCCGAAGTGTCGCTGATGGCCTTTGACCGGGCGGCGGCGATCTACGCCCGCCTGCCCGGTGGCGCACTTCAGGTCGCCCATATCGACATGCAGCTTGCGGCCATGGCGCTTGCCAGTGGTCAAGTGATAGAAGCGGTCCAGTTCGCCGACCGCGCGATTCCAGTGGTCACGCGTTATGAGAACGCCGCTTTGCTGGCGACGCTGATGCTGATCAAGGCCGAAGCGCTGGAGCGGATGGGGGATGCGCAGGCTGCGGCGGCGCTGCGGCTCGACAGTCAGGTCTGGGCGCGCTATGGCTTTGGCCCTGACAGCGTGGTCAAGGCCCGGATACGCGACATCGCGGCGGTGGCGGATCGCGGGTCAAATGGCTGAAGGGGCGGCATCGCGCCCCGGAAATGGGGCGGCATGTTGGTGATCGGCGGTCTGGTTCTTGGGGCATTGGGCGGCGGCTGGACAGCCCGGCGGCGCGGCGGCAAACCCGCCGACATCGCGCAATATGCCACGGTTTATGCCATCCTTTTCGGGCTTGTCGGCCTGTTCGCGACCCTGATCCTTGACCGGATGCTGCGCGGCTGATCCATGTTCCTGGCCTTCTTCCAGACCCTGCGGGAAGAAGGCGTGCCAGTCAGCTTGCGTGAGTTTCTGACCTTTCTGGAGGCCATGGCCGCAGGCCTGGTGACCTATGACCCCGACGGGTTCTATCACCTTGCCCGCACGGTCATGGTCAAGGACGAACGCCACATCGACCGCTTTGACCGCGCCTTTGCCCGGGCTTTTTCGGGGCTGGAGGCAGTCACGGCGGATCAGGTGTTGCAGGCCATGGACCTGCCCGGTGACTGGCTGGAAAAACTGGCCGAACGCCACCTTTCCGCCGAAGAACGCGCGGCCATTCAATCACTTGGCGGCTTTGACAAGCTGATGGAAACTCTGCGCCAAAGGCTTGCCGAACAGAAGGGCCGCCATCAGGGTGGATCCAAATGGATCGGCACCGCCGGGACCTCGCCCTTTGGTGCGCATGGCTACAACCCCGAAGGGGTGCGGATCGGGCAGGACAGCAGCCGCCACCAGCGCGCGGTCAAGGTCTGGGACCGGCGCGAGTTTCGTAATCTGGACGGGGACGCCGAAATCGGCACCCGCACGATCAAACTGGCCTTGCGCCGCCTGCGCCGCTGGGCCCGCGACGGGGCTGCCGATGAGTTGGACCTGGACGGCACGATCCGCGCCACGGCGGCAAAGGGCTGGCTGGACGTGCAAACACGACCCGAGCGCAGGAATGCGGTCAAGGTGTTGCTGCTTTTGGACATCGGCGGCTCGATGGACCCCCATGTCAAAGTGATGGAAGAGCTTTTCACCGCCGCCAAGGCAGAGTTCCGGCATCTGGAGGTCCTCTACTTTCACAACTGCATCTACGAGGGCCTCTGGCGCGACAACCGCCGCCGCTGGGACGGGCAGACCCCGACCTGGGACCTGATCCGCACCTATGGCCCCGACTGGCGGCTGATCGTGGTCGGCGACGCGGCGATGTCGCCCTATGAGATCACCCAGCCCGGCGGGGCCAACGAACACTGGAACCCTGAGGCGGGCGAGGTCTGGCTGCGACGGATTTGCGCGCAATGGGCGTATCATCTGTGGATCAACCCGGTGGCCGAAAAGGACTGGGGATATACCCGGTCGACAGCGTTGATCGCGCGGATTTTTGAAGGGAGCATGGTGCCGATGACCCTGGAGGGCTTGTCGCGCGGGATAAGGGAGTTGGGATGATTACCCGGCTGAAACAGCTTTGGCAGCTCCGGCCTCGCCTGACGGCGGCGTTCCTGCTGGCCTGCGCGGTGACGCTGTTTTTCACCAGCAGCTTTGCCTATCGGACCCTCTATTGGGCGACGCATCGGGATGTGACGGTCCAGGGCTGGATGACCGTGGGCTATATCGCACGCTCCTGGGACCTCGACGGCCGCGAACTGGATGCGTTGGCAGGCCTTCCTTTGCCCGAGGTGAAGGGCCACCCACAATCCCTGCGCGAGATCGCGTTAGATCGCGGCATTCCGGTTGCCGACATCGTCGCCGATGTCGAAGCTGCCATCGCCGAATTGCGCGCAGATCGGGCGAGGGCGGGTGCCCCGTGACCGAATGGATTCTGGCGCTGGTGCCGCAATACGGGCTGTGGCTTTTGGCCGTGACGACCTTCCTGTCCTGCCTGGCCCTGCCTTTTCCCGCCTCGATCCTGATGCTGACCGCTGGCGGCTTTGCGGCGGCGGGGGATCTGGTCTTGTGGCAGGCGCTGCTGGCCGCAGCCGCAGGTGGCATCGCCGGGGATCAGCTTGGCTACTGGTCGGGGCGTGGCTTTGGGGCGGCTTTCCTTGGGCGCTTGCGCAAGGACCCCGCCCGCGACCGGCTGCTGGCCAAGGCCGATGCTTTCATGGACCGGCGGGGGCTGGTGGCCATTTTCCTGTCGCGCTGGCTTGCCAGCCCGCTGGGGCCTTGGGTCAACCTTGTCGCCGGCAGTTCGGGTTATACTTGGGTTCGCTTTACCCTGGTGGCCGTGGCGGGCGAAGTGGTCTGGGCCAGCCTCTATGTCGGCACCGGCTACGGCTTTGCCGGGAACGTCGAGGCCGCAAGTGCGGCGCTGGGGTCCGCGCTTGGCATGATCGGCGGCGCGGCGGCGGTTCTTGTGCTGGGCTACTGGCTTTTCACCTCGCCTCACGGCAAGGCCGCTTTGCAGAGCAGCGGCGACTGACTATATTCAGCCGATGACCAAGTTCTTGCCTCTGCTGCTGGCCGTCGGCTACGCCATCCTGATGATGCGCTTTTCGGTCTGGCGCACCAAAAAGATGCTGGACGCGCGGTCACAACCCCTGACCGACCCTTCGGTCACAAGGCTGGCCGATGCCATGGCGCGCGCGATGGACCTGCCCGAGATCAAGGTCAGCGTGTTCGAGGTCGAGCCGGTCAATGGTCTTGCCGCCCCGGACGGGCGCATCTTCCTGACGCGCGGTTTTCTGAACCGAAAGATGCGCGGCGAGGTGACGGCCGAGGAACTGGCATCCGTCATCGCGCATGAGTTGGGCCATGTCGCCCTTGGCCACATGCGGCGGCGGATGATCGACTTTACCGGCCAAAACGCGGTCTTCGTGCTGCTGTCGGCGGTGCTGAACCGGTTCCTGCCCTTTGTCGGCATCTGGCTGGCCAACCTGATTTCGACCGCGCTGATGGCGCGGCTGTCGCGGCGCGATGAATTCGAGGCGGATGCCTATGCCACCGCGCTGCTGATCAAGTCCGGGATCGGCACCGAGCCGCAAAAGTCGCTGTTTCGCAAACTGGGCGCGCTGACCGCGAACCGTGGCGAAGGGATCCCGGCGTGGTTGCTTAGCCACCCGAAAACAGACGAGCGCATCACGGCAATCGAGGCCAACGAGGAGCGCTGGCAAGTGAAGGACAAAATTTCTTAAGCAAGGAATTTGTCAAAATCCTTACTTAAGGATTTTGGTCCAAGCCCCCCAGCGCCTTGCCCAGCCGGAACAGTCGCGCGCGCTTAAGCAGCGATTTCAACGCTTGCGGCTGGCCCGATATCGCCTCGGTCTTGGTCCGCACCACCTCAATGACCCGCGCCATGGCTTCAGGATCGCGCGATTGCAGCTCCCACAGGAACCCGTCCGGGTCGCGCCGGGTGATGCCTTCGGCGGCCAGCACATGACCCGGAAAGTCCTGCGCGTTGAAGGTGATGATTGCGTCGGCCCCGGCAGCAATCGCGGTGGCAAGGACATGCAGATCATTGGGGTCGGGCAGAACCAGCCGCGCTTCGATATCGGTGCGCTCGCGGATCACGGCGCGGGGGAAAGCGGCGCGCAAGGCGGCGGCTTCGCCTTCGGCGATCACCGGGGCGACCGGGCCAAGCTTGGCCGTGGCCAGCACCCATTCGCGCAGGATGCGGTCGGAAAAGACCGGCTGATAAAGCCCCGCCTCCGCTGCGCCCTGCAGGATCTCGCGCAGGACCGTCGGGAACAGCACGCAGGCGTCAAGAACCGCCTTCATTGCCGCTTATCCGCCCTGCCGGGCGTCTTCGCTGACCCAAGCGAGAAGCGCCCGCAAGGGAGCGCCAAGCGGCCCGTCATCCGTCCAGCCGGAAGGCCAGCGCCTTGAGATACGAGCTTTCAGCCAGCTGCGGCAGGACCGGATGGTCCGGCCCGGCGAACCCGGTATGCACCAGTTGCCCCCGCCGCCCGCCGCGCCCGATGCCGCGCGCGCTGGCGTTGCGGAACGCCTGCAGGTCGGCGGCATGGCTGCAGGAACACAAGACCAGATAGCCCCCCGGTGCCACCAGAGGTGCTGCCAGCCGCGCCAACCGCTCATAGGCGCGCAGGCCCGCCTCCAGTGCCGGTTTGGCGGGCGCGAATGCGGGAGGATCGCAGATCACCAGATCAAACTGCGCGCCTTCTGCCCCCAAAGCCTCCAGCACGTCGAAGGCGTCGCCTTGCCGGATTGCAAACCGGTCGCCAAAGCCCGAAGCCTCGGCCCCCTGCTGCGCAAGCGCCAAAGCTGCGGCAGAGCCATCGACCGCCAGCGCACTTGTCGCCCCTTGGGCCAGAGCGGCCAGAGCAAAGCCGCCGACATGGGAAAACACATCCAGCACCCGCGCGCCGTTGGCCAGACGGGCAGCAAAGGCATGGTTTTCGCGCTGGTCCAGGAAGATCCCGGTCTTCTGCCCGCCCATCACATCGGCCAGATAGATTGCCCCGTTCATCGGCACGGAAACCGGTCCCTCTGGCGCTGTCCCGTGCACTACCGTCATCTCTTCGGCCAGCCCTTCCAGCCCGCGCACGCGGCCAAGTCCGTTCTTGATCACCGTCGAAACCCCGGTCACCGCCACCAACGCCGCCACCAGCGGTTGCAGCAAAGCCTCGGCCCAGGCGGCATTCGGCTGCACCACGGCGATATCGCCAAAGCGGTCGATCACCACACCGGGCAACCCGTCAGCCTCGGCATGGACCAGCCGGTAGCAGGGCTGATCATACAGCCGCGCGCGATGGGCCAATGCACGGGCAATCCGGCCTTCAAACCAGGCCTGATCAATCACCGCCGCCGGGTCGCGGTCCAGCATCCGGGCGATGATCTTCGATTTCGTGTTGACCGTCACCAGACCCAGCGGCCGACGTTCGCCATCCTCCAGCACCGCCAGCGCGCCAAGCGCCAGCCCTTGAGTGCGCCGGTCGGTCACCAACTCATCTGCATATATCCATGGGAATCCATGCCGGATCGCCCGCGCCTCGGCCTTGGGCCGCAGCCGCACCACCGGGCGTCCGTCATAATCCGCAGCCAAGCCGGGCGTCGCCATATCATCTTGCGTCATCGTAAACCTTTCCGGACCAAGCGGGATCGCATGCCCATAGCCGCTTTCGACGCCGCCCGGAAGGTGCCGATCACCAAAGCCTGCTTCAGTTCTGGCGGCATCGCGATGTTGGAGCTGGCATAAAGATCGTCGTCCTGTCCCTTCATCTCACCAGTCAGGGCGGGAACGGGCAGGCAGGCCGCAAGTGCAAAGGCATTCAGGCGCATCGAACCTCTCCCTTCCTCAACGTGCAAGTCAAAGTTCCGCCATCCCCGCTTGCATCGCAACCCGCAACACAGGACATTAGAGTCAGGATTTTCCCGCGGTGCCCCGCATCAGGTCGGTTTTGCAAACCGCTGCGCAATCGGGTTGTTAGCGCTAACGTAAACTGCTATACGCCCGGCCAGCCACAATAAGCGAGAACGTGCAATGTCGATCCATCCCAGCATAGCGCGCGTCACCGACCGCATACGGGCCCGGTCGCAGGATAGCCGCGCCAGCTATCTTGAAAGGCTGGCCGAGGCGGTGGCAAAAGGCCCGGTCCGCGCGCATCTGTCTTGCGGCAATCAGGCGCATGCCTATGCGGCGATGGGGGCTGCCAAGGACGATCTGGCCGCCGCACGCGTGCCCAACATCGGCATCGTGACCGCCTACAACGACATGCTGTCGGCCCATCAGCCCTATGAACGCTACCCCGATCTGATCCGCGCGGCCGCCGCCCGTGCCGGGGCCACGGCGCAGGTCGCAGGCGGGGTTCCGGCGATGTGCGACGGGGTCACCCAAGGCCAGCCCGGGATGGAGCTGTCACTGTTTTCCCGCGATGTTATCGCGCTAGCCGCCGGGGTGGCACTGTCGCACAACTGCTTTGACGCCAGCGTCTATCTGGGCGTCTGCGACAAGATCGTGCCCGGCCTGATCATGGCAGCGGCGACCTTTGGCCATATCCCTGCGGTCTTCGTGCCGGCAGGACCGATGACCAGCGGCATCGCCAACGACGAAAAATCCCGCATCCGCAACGCCTTTGCCGAAGGCCGCGCAACGCGCGAAGAACTGATGGCGGCCGAAATGGCCAGCTACCACGGCCCCGGCACCTGCACCTTTTACGGCACCGCCAACACCAACCAGATGCTGATGGAGGTGATGGGCCTCCACCTGCCCGGTGCCAGCTTCGTCAACCCCGGCACCCCCTTGCGCGACGCGCTGACCCTTGCCGCGATCGAGCGGGCCGTCGCGATCACCGCGCTTGGCAACGATTTCCGCCCGGCAGGCGATATCCTGGACGAACGCGCCTACGTCAACGGCATCGTCGGCCTGATGGCGACGGGGGGGTCCACCAACCTCGTCATCCACCTGCCCGCCATGGCACGGGCAAGCGGCGTGATCCTTGACCTGCAGGACTTTGCCGATCTGTCCGAAGCCGTCCCGCTGATGGCCAAGGTCTACCCGAACGGTCTGGCCGACGTGAACCATTTCCATGCCGCCGGAGGCCTGCAGTTCCTGATCGGCCAGCTTCTGGATGCGGGACTTCTACACCCCGACGCCAAGACCGTGGCGGGCGAAGGGCTGGCGGCTTACCGGCAGGAACCGGTGCTGGAAGATGGCCGCCTTGGCTGGCGCGACGGGGCGAAAGCCTCGCTGAACGACCGGATATTGCGGCCCGTGTCGGACCCTTTCGCCGCACAAGGGGGTCTCAAGCAGTTGTCCGGCAACCTCGGGCGCGGTGTGATCAAGATCTCGGCCGTGGCCCCCGAACGCCGCGTGATCGAGGCCCCGGTCCGGGTCTTCCACAGCCAGACCGCCGTGAAAGCCGCGTTCAAGGCGGGTGAATTCACCACCGACACCGTGGTCGTCGTCCGCTTTCAAGGCCCGCAAGCCAACGGCATGCCCGAACTGCATTCGCTGACCCCGACGCTGTCGATCTTGCAGGACCGGGGGCTGCGTGTAGCACTGGTCACCGACGGGCGGATGTCAGGGGCCAGCGGCAAGGTGCCCGCAGCGATCCACGTCTCGCCCGAGGCTGCCGTTGGCGGCCCCCTTGCCCGGCTTCGCGATGGTGACATCCTGCGGCTGGACGCGGTCGCGGGCACCCTGACCGTGCTGGCCGACGACTTCGACAGCCGAACGCCCGTCACCGCCGATCTTTCCGCCAACGAACACGGGATCGGTCGCGAGCTTTTCGCCGCCTTCCGCCGCAACGTCGGTGCCGCTGATACCGGGGCTGCGGTGGTCCTTTGACCGCACCTATGACCTGACTTTTCGCCTCCGGCGGGAGTATTTGTGAAAAGAGCAAATCCATCTTGCAGATTGCTCTTTTGAAAAATACTCCCGCCGGAGGCACCTGACCTAATCACCTGCATGCCCTTGCAGGACTGGGAGACCCCGATGACACCCGCTGACCAATCCCATGAAGCCGCCCGCATCTGCCGCCTGGCCCCGGTTATCCCGGTCTTGGTGATCGACGATCTGGCCCATGCCGCCCCTCTGGCCCGCGCATTGGTCGCGGGTGGTCTGCCCGCGCTGGAGGTGACCCTGCGCACGCCCTGCGCGCTGGACGCGATCCGCGCCATGTCGCAGGTGCCGGGCGGTGTCGTGGGCGCGGGCACGCTTTTGACGCCCGCCGACGTCAAGGCCGCCAAGGCGGCGGGGGCGACCTTCGGCGTCTCGCCGGGTGCGACCGACCGGATCATTGCGGCCTGCGAGGATGAAGGCCTGCCGCTTTTGCCCGGTGCCGCCACTGCGTCGGAGATCATGGCGCTGCTGGAAAAGGGCTATACCGTCCAAAAGTTCTTCCCGGCCGAACAGGCGGGCGGGGCGGCTTACCTGAAATCCATCGGCAGCCCGATCCCGCAAGTCAGTTTCTGCCCGACCGGTGGCATCAGCCTGAAACTGGCCCCAGACTACCTGGCCCTGAAGACCATTCTTTGCGTTGGCGGCAGCTGGGTTGCCCCTAAGGACGCCATGGCGCGGGGCGACTGGGCCGAGATCACCCGGCTGGCCCGCGAAGCATCACTTCTTTCCCGCGCAAGCTGACCAAAGCCAAGCGAAACGGTCACTCCCCGCTGCCCAGCCGTCCCGCGCGCCCCCCGCGACGCTGCGCGGTTGCGGGCGCGGCAAGTCCGTCGGCCAGCACCGTGTTCATCGGGTGATCCGGCGCATCCGCCGCATAGGTCGCGATCAGCACTCGTACCGCGTCGGGCACCGACCGGTCATTCGGGATCGACAGCGCCCAATCCAGAAAGATCGACCGACATTCGCCTGCCGTGATCCCGTCGATGCGGTAGCTTTCCCGCACCAGCCCTTTCGGGTCCGCCTCAGTCAGATCCATCGCCCGTTCCCCCATTCTTCATGTCACCCGCCAGCCGCGAGACCGCCGCCTCGGCGGCCTGCACGACCCGCGCAATCTCGGCTGCAAGCGCGGCATCATCTGTCGCCCCGGTTTCACGCAGCACAAAGGCCCGCGCCCCTTGCCCCAGCGCGCCCAGATCCAGCACCCCGTCGGTCAAAAGCCGCCCCGCAGCATGCAGCCGCCACAGCAATCTGTAGCCGCTGGCCAACACCTGCGCGTCCGAATCCGGCAGAACAGACCCCGCCCCCGCCGCAATCTGACGTTCAACGCTGCGCGCAGGCGATCCGGCGATCAGCGCCACGGTCTGCGCGCAAAGTTCGATGTCCATGATCCGGCCCGCACCGTTCTTGGCGTCCCAGCTGCCTTGCGCCGGCTTGGCCTCTTGCACCCGGACGCGCATCGCCGCCACATCGGCCCGCACCGCAACGTCCTGACCTTTCGACGCCAGGATCTCGCGGCGCAGCGCCTCGACCTCGCCCGCCAGCGACGCCTCGCCCGCCAGCACCCGGGCCCGGGTCAGCGCCAGATGCTCCCAAGTCCAGGCCTCATGCTCCTGATAGGTGCGAAAACTGGTCAGGCTGGTTGCAACCGGCCCTTGCCGCCCCGATGGCCGCAGCCGCATGTCAACCTCGTAAAGCCGCCCCTCGGGCATCTGCGCGGTCAATGCGGTCACCAGTCCTTGCGTCAGCCGGGCATAGTAGGGCCGCGCAGCCAGAGGGCGCGGGCCGTCCGACATCTCGACCCCTTGCGGGTCATAAATGACGATCAGGTCAAGGTCGGACCCGGCGTTCAGCCGCGCCGCCCCCATTGACCCCATGCCCAGAACCACCGCCCCCCGGCCCGGCATCGCCCCGTGTTTTCGGGTGAAATCGGTCACCACCGCGTCCCAGATCACCGCGACCACGGCTTCGGCAAGATCGGCATACTGCTTGCCCGCTTCGAACCCGTCGATCAGGCCGCGCAAGTGATGCACGCCGATGCGGAAATGCCATTCCTTCATCCAGCGCCGCGCCTCGCTCAGCCGCGCCTCATAATCGGAAGTCTGCGCCAGCCGCGCCGCAAGTTCCGCGTGCAACGACGCAAGGCCGGGCCATGCGCCCCAGAAACTGCCGCCGATCACCCCGTCCAGCACGGACGCATTCCGCGCCAGATGCCGCGCCAGCCCCGGAGCCGATCCGGCAATGTCGACGATCAACTCGATCAGCGTCGGGTTCGCTTCGAAGAGCGAGAAGATCTGCACCCCCGCAGGCAGGCCCTGCAAGAACCCGTCCAGCGCCACCAGCGTCTCGTCCGGGTTCGCGGTCCGCGACAACTCACGCAGCAACCGGGGCCGCAGGCGTCGGAAGATCGCCTGCGCCCGGTCCGACCGCAGCGCGGGATAGGACTGCCAGCCCTTGGTGATCGCTTGCGCCGCCTCAGAGAGGTCCGGTCCTTCCTCGACCTGACCGGGGGCGAAGAAGCCATCGGTCAGCCGGTCGGTGCGCTGCAGCCGGTCCAGAAGATCGCGGCGGAAATCGGCGTCGGTCTGGCCGGAGAAGGCGGCAATCCGGGCCACACCTTCGGCCGTGACCGGCATCGAATGGGTCTGGGCATCGTTCACCATCTGCAACCGATGCTCCAACTCGCGGTGCGCGCGGTAAAGCGTGGTCAGGTCCGTGGCCACCTCCTCCGGCACCCAGCCTTTTGCGGCCAGTGCGGCAAGCCCACCGACGGTCGAGCGGTCCCGCAGGCTGGCATCGCGGCCCCCGGCGATCAGTTGGCGGGTCTGGGTGAAGAATTCGATCTCGCGGATACCTCCGGCCCCCAGCTTCATGTTGTGCCCCTCGACCACCATCGGGCCGTGCAGCCCCCGGTGGTCGCGGATGCGCAGGCGCATGTCATGGGCATCCTGGATGGCGGCGAAATCCAGATGCTTGCGCCAGACGAACGGCGTCAGCCCCTTCAGGAACCGGTCGCCCGCCGCCAGATCGCCGCCACAGGGCCGCGCCTTGATATAGGCCGCACGCTCCCATGTCCGACCCTCGGCCTCGTAGTAGGCCTCGGCGGCGGCCATCGACAGGCAGACCGGGGTCACGGATGCATCGGGACGCAAGCGCAGGTCGGTGCGAAAGACATAGCCGTCGGTGGCATCCGACAGGATCGCGGTCATCCGCCGCGCCACCTTGATGAAGGACGCCCGCGCCTCGTGTTCCTCGCCCGGATAGCGGGTTTCGTCAAACAGACAGATCAGATCGATGTCAGACGAATAGTTCAACTCGCCTGCCCCCATCTTGCCCATGGCAAGCGCGACCATCCCCCCCGCCGTGGCCGCATCGTCTGGCCCCGCTCCCGGCAATTTGCCCCGGCGGATTTCCTCGGCCACCTGCGTGGTCAGCGCCAGATGCACCGCCCGGTCCGCAAGCCGGGTCAAGGCACCCGTCACCACCTCCAGCGGCCAGACCCCGCCCAGATCGCAGAGCCCGGCGATCAGCGCCACCCGCCGCTTGGCCTGCCGCAGCGCCAAAGCCAGCCCGTCGGGTGCAACCTCGTCCAGCCCGCCAAGCACCGCATCAAGTTCCGCCTCGGGGTTGGCCAGCCCTTGCGCCAACCAATCCACCTCCCGCAGCATCAACCCCCGAAGGTAGGGGCTGCACCCCGCCGTCGCCGTGACCAGCGCCATGATCTCGTGCCCAAGATCGGGAACGTCAGCCCGGATGTCGGCAGCGGCAGCGACGTCGAACGGGATCGGAAGGCGGGTGATGCGGCTGGAAAATGTCATGGTACAACCTTGCGCCAGCCTGCCCCGTAGGGTCAACCACCGCCAGACACAACCCCACCTGCCACATTCCTCTTGGGCCAAATACTCCCTGCGCGGAGCGCAATCCCAAGCCGGCTGCGCACCTTCGCGCAGAGGCGAGACAAAAGGTCTTCGCGCGGAACGCGCTCAATCTCCCAACCGCGACCGGGGCGATCCGCCGACGATGTAAAATACTTTCACATGGCCCTTGCGCATGGGCCCTCGAACACGCATCTTGGTTCATGTGAAAGACATTCACATACGCTTCAACCTGGAGAACCGCCCATGCACAGCACCTACGATACCGCCCGGCCTGGCGGGATCCGTTCAACCTTTCGCCGTGGCGAAGGCTGGCTTGACCAGCGCGGCAAATGGGCCTGGATCGCCGCCACGGTCCTTGGCTTCATCCTGTTCTGGCCTGTCGGCCTTGCCCTTCTGGCCTACATGATTTGGGGAAAACGCATGTTCCGTTCTGCTTGCAACCACCGCCATACCGACCAGAGCGCCGCCGACCGGTCCTGGGGCCACCACGGCTTTCGCGCCGCGCAAGCCTCGGGCAACCACGCTTTTGACAGCTACAAGACCAAGGCCCTGCGCCAGCTTGAAGACGAACAAGAGGCCTTCGATGCCTTCCTGCAGCGGCTGCGCAACTCCAAGGACAAGTCCGAGTTCGACGCCTTCATGGAAGAACGCGCCCGCGCCACCACTGCTCAGGACGAGGCAGCAGCCGCCCCGGCAGATATGCCCAAGTCTGATACCGGCGCACGCCCCGGCGAATACTGATCACGACTTCGGCCTATGGTCCAATTTTCGCCCCATCCCGGCAGACCGCCGGGGTGGGGTTTTGCATCTTGAACCAGTGTTGCAAAGCGCGCTTGGCGTCCGGGCTTTGGCTTGCTAGGCTAAGCGCCAAACAACCAGCGACCCCCCATGCGCCACTCGCTTCCCCTGACCCCGCAGTTCTATGTGACGGCTCCCCAACCCTGCCCTTATCTTCCGGGCCGGATGGAGCGGAAGCTTTTCACCGCCTTGCAGGGCGACCATGCGCAAAAGCTGAATGATGCCCTGTCCAAGCAGGGCTTCCGTCGCAGCCAGAACGTCCTTTATCGCCCCTCCTGCACCGAATGCTCGGCGTGCCTCTCCGCCCGGATCAGGGTGGCTGATTTCACCCCGTCCCGCACGCAAAAGCGCATCCTGAAACGCAGCGATCATCTGCGGCGCAACGCGACAAGCCCTTGGGCCACTGAAGACCAGTTCGCGCTTTTCCGCCGTTATCTTGACGACCGCCACGCCGATGGCGGCATGGCCGACATGGACATCTTCGAATTCGCCGCGATGATCGAGGAAACTCCGATCAAATCCCGCGTCATCGAATACTCCCGCCCGTCGAACGCGGGAGAGCGTGGCCGCCCCCTGGCCGGGGTCTGCCTGACCGATGTCTTTGATGACGGGTTGTCGATGGTCTACAGCTTTTATGACCCTGACCTTTCCGGCCTAAGCCTTGGGACCTATGTGATCCTTGACCACATCGCCATCGCGCGTGAGGCCGGTCTGCCCTATGTCTACCTTGGCTACTGGGTGCCCGGCAGCCGCAAGATGGGCTACAAGTCGGGGTTTTCCGGGCTTGAGATCTACAAGGCCGGGTCTTGGCAGCCAATGGGCGACGCCGCCGACCACGGCGCGGACCTGCATCCCCTGTCGGTCGATCCGATCGCCGAGCAGGTGGCGCGGATCAGCCTGCCCGACACCCGGCTGTAAGGGATGGGTGCCCGCATTTCGGCCCTTGCGGTGGTGGTCCCCGACTATGATGCGGCCATTGCGTTTTATGTGGGTGCCTTAGGCTTTCGTCTGACCGAAAACATCGACCAGGGCCACAAGCGCTGGGTGACGGTCGAACCCCCGGGCGGCGGCGCGCGACTGGTGCTGGCCCGCGCTGAAGGTCCGGCTCAGACCTCCGCCATTGGCCATCAGGCGGGCGGGCGGGTGTTCCTGTTCCTGTCCACCGACGATTTCGCCCGCGACCATGCCGCGATGCTGGCGGCGGGGGTGACGTTTGAAGAAGCCCCCCGGCATGAACCCTACGGCTCGGTCGCCGTCTGGCGTGACCCGTTCGGCAACCGCTGGGACCTGATCGGCCCGGCACCGCCCGGCTGACGGCATCCGCCGCGCGCGGATGGGTAACTTGCGGTAACATTCGCCGTGCCTTATGTCTTGTCCAGCAAGCGCAGGCCGACCATGACCGCCAAGAACCGCACCCAGCATCCGTCCTGCGCGCTGTCGCATTGCATGGCGCTGATCGGCGGGGCGTGGACGCCCAGCATCCTGTGGTATCTGTCGCACGGCCCGCGCCGCTTTTCGGAACTGCGCAGCGATATTCCGCTGGTGTCGGCCAAGGTCCTGACCCAGCGCCTGCGCGAGTTGGAGTCCCACGGGGTCCTATCGCGCGCAGTCCTTGGCACCTCGCCGCCTGCGGTGGAATACGCACTGACCGACCTTGGGACCCGCTTCATCCCAGTGATCAATGCCATCGCCGAGGTCGGGCAAGACCTGCGCGACAACCCGTCCGACTGAGCCCCAACCTTTCCCGTTTTGCAAGCTTTGACAAAACCGAAAGATCGCTTAGCCTTGCCCCAAGCACGCCGGATAACCGGTAGCAACCCAAGGGGAGGGGATTGGCATGCGCGGGCTGTTATCCGTCGCGCGCGGCATTGACCGCGTGACCGCATTCATCGGGCGCTCCGTGATGTGGCTGATCCTGCTGGCCGTCGTTGTAAGTTCCGGCAATGCGATCATCCGCAAGATTGCGCCACAGTTTGCGTCCAATGCCTGGCTGGAGCTGCAATGGTATCTCTTCGGAGCTGCCTTCATGGGGGCGGCGGCCTATACGCTCCAGCAAAACGAACACATCCGCATCGACATCTTTTACGGCACCCGCACAAGGCGCACCCAGCACCTGATCGACCTGTTCGGGCATGTGTTCTTTACCCTGCCCTTTGTCGCCCTGATGTCGTGGCTGTTGGTCCCTTACGCCTGGGAAGCGTTCCAGTCTGGTCAGGGTTCAGGAAATGCCAGCGGCCTGATCATCTGGCCCGCTCGGGCGGTTCTGGCGGCCGGGTTTTTGTTGCTGGTCATTCAGGTCATCTCGGAGATCATCAAAAAGATCGCGGTGATGACCGGCGACATGGAGGACCCCCACCCCTTCATCTCGGCGCATGAGGCGGCAGAACTTGAAGGCGCTGAACTGGCCGCAACGGTCGCAAAACTGGCCGAAGGGGACAAACGCTGATGCTTGAACTTATCGCCCAGAACATGGCTCCGATCATGTTCGCCTCGTTGATCATCTTCCTTTTGCTGGGCTATCCGGTCGCCTTTTCGCTGGCCGCCAATGGCATGTTCTTTTTCGCCATCGGCGTCTGGCTTGCGCCTTGGTCGCAAGGCACGATCACGCTTGACTGGTCGCTGATCGGCATCATGCCGCAACGGTTATGGGGGACAATGTCAAACGACACGTTGCTGGCCATACCGTTCTTTACCTTCATGGGGATCGTCCTTGAACGATCCGGCATGGCCGAAGACCTGCTGGACACTGTCGGCCAGTTGTTCGGACCGATCCGGGGCGGGCTTGCCTATGCGGTGATCATCGTCGGCGCGCTGCTGGCCGCCACCACCGGGGTTGTGGCCGCATCGGTCATCGCCATGGGCCTGATCTCGTTGCCGATCATGCTGCGCTATGGCTATGACCGGCGGGTGGCGGCCGGGGTGATCGCGGCATCGGGCACCTTGGCGCAGATCATCCCGCCGTCGCTGGTCCTGATCGTGCTGGCCGACCAGTTGGGCAAATCGGTCGGTGACATGTACAAAGGTGCTATGATCCCGGGGCTGGTGCTGACCAGCCTCTATATCCTTTATATCTTCGCGGTCTCGATCCTGCGCCCGAACTGGGTGCCTGCCCTGCCGGTCGAGGCGCGGACGCTGGGGTCTGGCGTTACCTCGCTGCTGGTCGCCATCGCAGGCTGCATTGCCATCGGATACGGTGCGCATGTCTGGCTTTACCCGACGCAAGGCAGCAATGCCGACATCCTCGGGGCCACGGTCGGGGTCTTGGTGATCTACCTTGTCGCAATCACAGACAAGGGCATGAAACTGGGCCTGATGTCGCGTCTGGCGCAGCAGTTCATCATCGTCCTGATCCCGCCACTTGCGCTGATCTTTCTGGTCCTTGGCACCATCTTTCTTGGCATCGCCACCCCCACCGAAGGCGGAGCCATGGGCGCGCTGGGGGCCATGGTGCTGGCGGCAATGAAGGGGCGATTCAATTATTCCGTCATCAGTCAGGCGCTGGCCTCGACCACACGACTGTCGGCGTTCGTGATGTTCATTCTGGTCGGCGCGCGGATGTTCTCTCTCGCCTTTTACGGGGTGAACGGCCAGATCTGGGTCGAACATCTGCTGGTCGGCCTGCCGGGCGGGCAGACCGGGTTCCTGATCATCGTGTCCCTGATCGTGTTCCTGTTGGCCTTTTTCCTCGACTTCTTCGAGCTGGCCTTCATCATCGTGCCCCTGCTGGTCGCCCCGGCCGTGGCACTGGACATCGACCTGATCTGGTTCGGTGTCATCCTTGCGGTCAACATGCAGACCTCGTTCATGCACCCGCCGTTCGGCTTTGCGCTGTTCTACCTGCGATCCGTCGCGCCGCGCGGGCCTTACAACGACAAGCTGACTGGAGAGCGGATGGCAGGCGTGTCCACCGGGCAGATTTATTGGGGGGCGGTGCCGTTCGTGGTCATTCAGGTGGCGATGATCGGCATCACCATCGCCTTCCCGCAGATGGTCATGCATTACAAGGGCGTGGTGGTGGACCCGTCCACCGTCACCATCGAGATCCCTGCCCTGCAGACCCTGACCGCGCCCGGAGGCACCACACTGGGCGCACCCGTTCTTGGGGCGCCAGTCGTGCAGCCCTGAGCCCCATGCCGCGCGCCATGGTTCTGGGCGGCTACGGGCTGATCGGCTCGGCCTGCGCTTCGGCGCTGGTCGAGGCCGGGTTTCAGATTACCGGCATCGGGCGGTCGGCCAGTGCCGCCAGGTCCGCCGATCCCCGTATCACCTGGGTGATCCGTGACATACTGACGCTAACGCTTGGGGAATGGCGAAACCTGCTTGGCGGGGTCGATGTCGTGGTCAATGCCGCCGGAGCATTGCAGGACGGCGGCCGCGACGATCTGGAAGGGGTCCATGTCCGGGCAGTCGCCACCTTGACCGAGGCCGCCGCAGGCTTGCCCCTGCGCATCATCCAGATTTCCGCCGCCGGAGTGTCGCCCGACGCCTCCACCCGCTTTCTCCGCACCAAGGCGGCGGGCGACGCGATCATCGCCCGCACGGTCCGCGACTGCGTGATCCTGCGCCCCACCCTGGTCCTTGCGCGCGACGCCTATGGCGGCACCGCCCTTCTGCGCGCCACCGCCGCGCTGCCCGGCATTCTGCCTGTGGTCCTGCCCATGACGCGCATCCAGAGCGTCCACATTGACGACCTCGCCGCCGCCGTGGTCATGGCCGCGCAAGGCCTTATCCCTTCGGGCACCATCGCCGACCTCACCGAGGCGGACAGCCATAGCCTGCCCGACCTAACGCTGGCGCTTCGCCAATGGCTTGGCCTGCCCGCGCCCCGCTTTCGCCCCCGCCTGCCCCGCTGGCTTCTTTCGCTTGTCGGTCCCGCAGCCGATGCGCTTGGCCATCTTGGCTGGCGCTCCCCTTTGCGGACCACCGCCCTGACCGCCCTTTCGGACGGCATCCAGGGCGACCCGGACCGATGGCTTTCTGCTGGCGGCACCCCCTGCCGGCCGCTCGCCGAAACGCTCGCCTCGATGCCAGCCACCAAGGCCGACCGCCTTGCCGCCCGCGCCTACTTCGCGCTCCCCCTCGCCATCGCGACACTCGCGCTGTTCTGGACGCTGTCTGGCCTCATCACCCTCGCAGCCCCCGAAACCGCTGAAGCCATCCTGACCAGCCGCGGCACAGATGAGGGGCTGGCCTCTCACCTTTTCCGCTGGGGGGGCCTTGCCGACATTGTCCTTGGCCTGCTGGTCCTTTGGCGCCCAAAGACCGCAGAGGCCGCCCTTGGCATGGTCGCCCTTTCCGCCGCCTATCTGGCCGGCAGCCTTGTCACCGCGCCCGACCTTTGGGCGGATCCGCTTGGCCCGATGCTCAAGGTTCTGCCCGGCATGGTGCTGGCCCTTTGGGTCTGGCTGTTTCTGGAGGACCGATGATCCACGATCTCCTCCTGTTCGCCCATGTGATCGGTGCCTGCGTGCTTCTGGGCACCGGGGCGGGCATCGCCTTTTTCATGGTCGCATCACACCAAAGCCGCGACGCAGCACTTGTCGCCCATGTCGCCGGGATCGTGGTTCTGGCCGACATGCTTTTCACCGCCACCGCCGCAATTTTGCAGCCGGTCACCGGCTTCTTTCTTGCCCGGCAGGCAGGCTGGCCCCTGACCGAAGGGTGGGTTGCGCTGTCGCTGATCCTGTATGTCGGGGTCGGAGCCTTCTGGCTTCCGGTCGTCTTCATGCAGATCCGGATGCGCAATCTTGCCGCCGCCGCGCGCGACACGGGTCAGCCCTTGCCCCCCGCCTATCACCGACATTACCGCTGGTGGTTCGCCTTCGGCTTTCCGGCGTTCTCGGCCGTCCTTGGCATTGTCTGGCTGATGCTGACCAAGCCAAACCTATGAGACTAAAGCAAAAGGCCCCAGGGTTTCCCCCGGGGCCTGCCTTTGCTTTGACAGAGCTTACAGCTTGCCGGCCTGCTGCTGAGTCATCATGAAGACGTCATAATTGTACTCGGCAATCTGCGCCCAAAGATAGGCGTCCTTCTTGAAGGCGTCCTGGCTGTCCTTGATCTTCTTGAACGCCGCGTTGGTGGCGCCGATCTCGGCATAGGTGGCGTTGGCCGCATCAAAGGCCGCCGACAGCACGTCTGCCGGGAAGGGCCGCAGTTGCGCACCATTGGCCACCAGCGTTTTCAGCGCCGTCGGGTTCTTCCAGTCATAATTCGCCATCATGTTGGAATTCGCCGCCTCGCAGGCCGCTTTCAGCACGCCTTGATAGGCAGGCGGCAGTTCGGCCCATTTCGCGGTGTTGATCATGGTCGAAAGGGTCGGACCACCCTCCCACCAGCCGGGATAGTAGTAGAAGGGTGCCACCTTGTAGAACCCAAGCTTTTCGTCGTCATAGGGGCCGACCCATTCGGCGGCGTCGATCGTGCCCTTTTCAAGCGACGGATAGATATCGCCGCCCGCGATCTGCTGCGGCACGACGCCCAGCTTTTCGATGATCTTGCCGGCGAACCCGCCGATCCGCATCTTCAGGCCCTGCAGGTCGGCAAGCGAGTTGATCTCCTTGCGATACCAGCCGCCCATCTGCACGCCGGTATTGCCACACGGGAAAGCGATCAGGTTCTGCGTGGCATAGAATTCGTTCATCATGTCGATGCCGCCGCCGTGATACAGCCAAGCGTTCATCTGGCGGTAGTTCAGGCCGAAGGGAACCGTGGTGCCAAGGGCATAGGTCGGGTCTTTGCCCCAGTAATAATAAGTCGCGGTGTGGCACGCCTCGACCGTCCCGGCCGAAACGGCATCGGCGGCTTCCAGCCCGGGAACCAGCTCGCCCGCTGGAAAGACCTGCAGCGTGAACTTGCCATCGGTCGCTTCCGAAACCAGCTTGGCCATCGTTTCGGCCGCGCCGAAAATCGTGTCCAGCGACTTCGGGAAGGACGAGGTGACCCGCCAGGTCACCGCCGGCGATTCTTGCGCGATTGCCGGGGCGGCCAAAGCCACAGCGCCCGCAGCGACACCGCCGACGGAAGCCTTGGTCAGGAACGAACGTCTATCCATGCAGTTACCCTCCACTGTTACCGCTGGTTCCGCCCTGCAACAACGGCCAGCCCGATTGGTGACCAGAGCCTAGCCAAGCCGAACCCACTTGGGAACCCGCTTGTTCAACAGCGACATATTCCTGCCGGATGCCGCTGCCTGCCCCATGGCGCAGGACCCGGTTCTGCGGCAATCTGGCGGGCCAAAGGAGAAACCGATGTTCAGCTATATGTCGCTTGGAACGAACGACCTATCCCGCGCCATCCGCTTTTATGACGCGGCGCTGGCCCCTTTGGGTCATGCCCGGATCGTGAATTTCGACCCCGACGGCACCTCCGCCGCCTGGGGGCTGGACGATCCCGGCCCGCATCTGTGGGTGACACAGCCCTTTGACGGCCAGCCCGCCAGCGTGGGAAACGGCACGATGGTCTCCTTCCTTGCCGAAAGCCGCGCGGCGGTCGATGCGTTCTACGGGGCAGCCCTTGCCCATGGCGGCAGCAATGAGGGCGCACCCGGCCTGCGCCCTCAATATGGCCCGACGTTCTATGCCGCTTACGTCCGCGACGCGGACGGCAACAAGCTGAACGCCGTCTGTTACCGTCCGGAGCCGTAAGGGATCAGATCATGCCTTCAGCGCGCATCGCCGCCTGAACTGCAGGGCGCGCAGCAACCCGGGCACGCAGAGCCTCGACCTTGGGGAAGCGCGTCAGGTCGTGGCCGAATTTCTTCGACCAGCCGCTGATGGTGAACAGATACCCATCCGCCAGCGTATAGCCGCTGCTGACCAGATACGCGCGCCCGTCCGACATAAGCGACTCAAGCCAGGCCAGCTTGCTGTCGATTATCGCCAGCTGCGCCGCCTTTGCATCCTCCGTCAGGCCGGGGCGGAACAAGGGGCCATAACCGGTCTTGTGCAACTCACCGGCTATGAAGTTCATCGCCTCTTGCATCCGCGCCTGGTCAAGCGAGCCAACGGGCGGGGCAAGTCCTGCCGCAGGGGCCAGACCTGCGACATATTGCATGATGGCCACGCCTTCGGTCAGCACCTCGCCCGGTTCGATCTCCAGCGCGGGCACGGCGCCACGGGTATTGATCGCGCGGTAGTCGCTGCCATCGGCCAGGGTCTTGGCGCGCAGGTCGACGATTTCGGCGGTGAAGCTCAGGCCGGATTCGCACAAGGCGATATGGCAGGCCAGCGAACAGACGCCGGGGGTGGTGAACAGTCTCATGCTTTTGGGATCCTTTCAGCGGTCCGCAAGCGCCGGGACCGGACTCCGGCATCCCTAGCCGGTAACGGGGTCCTTGTCGCCGTCGAATGCGACTCATCGCCGCGCATAGCTTGTGCAAAGGTGCTGGAATTGCGAAAGTTGCGCCCGACCGCGCCAATTCGCAACATAAGTTCAAAATCCATGTGCAAAAGCGACATTTTCTGTTTGCAAATCCGGTTGACCCCCGGCATACCCCCGCCTAATGTTCCAACCGAACATGAGGGGAAGGGCCAATGGCCAGAATTCTTGTCATCGTAGGAAGGACGCGCATGGGCCGGTAACGGTTGACCATTCAGGTTCCCATGCGCCCCCGAAGGAAACTTCCGGGGGCTTTTTGTTGCGCTAAGGAGATGCGGAAATGTCGAAGCAGATGACCGGTGCGGGGATCGTGATCCAGGCCTTGAAGGATCAGGGGGTCGAGGTTGTTTTCGGCTATCCCGGCGGCGCGGTGCTTCCGATCTATGACGAGATCTTTCAGCAAAACGACATCCGCCACATCCTGGTGCGCCACGAACAGGGCGCGGTCCACATGGCCGAAGGCTATGCGCGGTCCACCGGCAAGGTGGGTGTGGCACTGGTCACCTCCGGTCCCGGGGCGACCAACGCGGTCACCGGCCTGACCGACGCGCTGATGGATTCGATCCCGATCATCGTGATCACCGGTCAGGTCCCGACATTCATGATCGGCACCGATGGCTTTCAAGAGGCCGATACAGTGGGCATCACCCGGCCCTGCACCAAGATGAACTGGCTGGTGAAGGACACCGCCAAGCTGGCCGAGACCGTGCATCAGGCCTTTCACGTCGCCACCCACGGCCGCCCGGGCCCGGTCTTGATCGACATCCCCAAGGATGTGCAATTCGCCACCGCTGACTATGTGGCCCCCGATCAGGTCAAACCCAGCCACTACCAGCCCCGCACCGACGGCGACGCAGACCAGATCGCCCGGCTGGTCGACCTGATGGAAAGCGCAGAACGCCCGGTGTTCTATACCGGCGGCGGCGTCATCAACTCTGGCCCGCAGGCCAGCAAACTGCTGCGCGACCTGGTGGCCGAGACGAACTTTCCCATCACCTCGACCCTGATGGGGCTTGGCAGCTATCCCGCATCTGGCAATAACTGGATCGGCATGCTGGGGATGCACGGCCTTTATGAGGCGAACCTTGCGATGCACGGCTGCGACGTGATGATCAACATCGGCGCACGGTTCGATGACCGGATCACCGGCCGGATCAAGGACTTCAGCCCGAAGTCGAAGAAGGCCCATATCGACATCGACCCCTCGTCGATCAACAAGGTGATCCGCGTCGATGTGCCGATCGTCGGCGACGTGACGAAGGTGCTGGAAGAGGTCCTGCGCCAATGGCGCGCGCGCGGGTCGCGCACCGACAAGGCCGGACTTGCCAAGTGGTGGGGCCAGATCGACGAATGGCGCAGCGTGAAGTGCCTGACCTACACGCCCTCAACCACCACGATCAAACCGCAATACGCGCTGGAACGGCTGGAGGCGCTGACCAAGGGCTATGATCGGTATATCACCACCGAGGTCGGCCAGCACCAGATGTGGGCCGCGCAATACCTCGGCTTCGAAGACCCGAACCGCTGGATGACCTCGGGTGGTTTGGGGACGATGGGCTACGGCCTGCCCGCCAGTATCGGCGTGCAGATAGCCCACCCGGAGGCGCTGGTGATCAACGTCGCGGGTGAGGCCTCCTGGCTGATGAACATGCAGGAAATGGGCACCGCGATGCAGTTCCGCGCACCGGTCAAGCAGTTCATCCTGAACAACGAACGCCTTGGCATGGTCCGCCAGTGGCAGGAACTGCTGCATGGCCAGCGGTATTCTTCGTCATGGTCGGAAAGCCTGCCCGATTTCGTGAAACTGGCCGAGGCCTTCGGTTGCAAGGGCATCCGCATCGACGACCCCAAACACCTCGACGACGCGATCCTGGAGATGCTGGCCTATGACGGTCCGGTGATCTTTGACTGCCGCGTGGAAAAGCACGAGAACTGCTTCCCGATGATCCCGTCCGGCAAGCCGCACAACGAGATGCTGCTTGGGGATGCTGACACCCAAGGGGTGATCGGGGCGAAAGGCGCGGTGCTGGTGTGACACGCTATCGCGGAATCTCATTCGAAATCGAGACGGGGCTTTTCCGGCGCACCAAAGGAGAAGCCCGAGTCAAAGGTATGGACGCGGCCCAACTCGATGCCCACAGAAACAACCTGCCCGCAGACGAACGCGACGACTACCTGGACGATGGTGTCTATGCCAAAGAACTGACGGCTTGGGTCGCTTCCGGGTTGCGGCAAGCAGGTTTGCCCCCGGTCGAGAATTCCAACGAACAATTCTTCCGTCTCTTGGTCCTCGCCGCGCCCAGTGGCGGGATGGTTCATATCATTTGTGGAACCATGGACCAGCCGGATGTGAAGGAAGATGGCAACGGACACTTGATCGGCATTGACCCTAAACCGAATTTGCTGGCGCGGATCCTTAACAATTCTGCTTATGGTGCCTTCTGCGAAAAGGTGACCGAGACCATCAATCGCATGATTGCCTCCAACCACGAAATCAAGCTTGTCAGGAAACTCTGATGTCCGCACTCAACATCAAAAAAGGCTCGACGAGCCACTCCGCCTACGAGCTTCGCACCTCCAATTCCGAGGTCGAGGAAAGCCACACCCTGGCGGTGATCGTGGAAAACGAACCCGGCGTTTTGGCCCGTGTGATCGGCCTCTTCTCGGGGCGCGGTTACAACATCGACAGCCTGACGGTAGCGGAGGTGGACCATACCGGCCACCGCAGCCGGATCACCGTGGTCACCCGTGGCACCCCCGCGATCATCGACCAGATCGAGGCGCAGCTCCGGCGGATGGTGCCGGTCCATGCCGTGCATGACCTGACGATGGACGGGCCAAGCGTCCAGCGCGAACTGGCGCTGCTGAAGGTCGCAGGCCAAGGCGCGGCCCGGGTCGAAGCGCTGCAACTGGCCGAGATTTTCCGTGCCAACGTGGTAGATTCGACGCTGGAAAGTTTCGTGTTCGAGATGACCGGCACCCCCGACAAGATCGACGCCTTCGCCGACCTCATGCGCCCGCTGGGTCTGGTGGAGATCGCCCGCACCGGCGTCGCGGCCCTGTCGCGCGGGATGTGATCTGAACTTTGTTCTGACCCTGATAGTGGACGACCGATGGACTGGCTTGCGTTGCTCGACTTGAAAACCGTGCCGCTCAGGCGGTTCATCGCGAATGTGATCGCGCCACATCCCAGCACGCTGGGTCATCCGCTCTTCAGCGCCAGGCTCAAGGATCGCAAACGCCGCTGGCAAACCGAAAATCAACCCCACCCCCTTGAGGCGGTTGCTTCGAAGGTCGATGGCCAGAATTACATGCGGTCGCTGGGCTACGCGGTCCCCGAGGTTTATGGGACCTATCCCTCACTCGACGAGATTCCTCGCTTTGAGGATCTTCCCAGAAACTTTGTCCTGAAGCCGACGATGGGCTGGTCCTCGGCAGGCGTGTTTCTGATGCGCGACGGCGTTGACTGGTTCAGCAAACGCCGCCTTGCCCGCGACGACCTGATCCGCGCGGCCAAATCCTTTACCGGGTCCGGACGGCAGGGGATCACCGGGCCATGGATTGCCGAAGAGTTGCTCGTCAGCTTCGATGGACAGGGTAGACCGGCGCCTGACTACAAGCTCTACTGCTTTGGCCCCAAAGTTGTCATAGTTCAAATCTGCAATCGTGTCAGCCTGCGGATGAGGGAAAATCAGAACTGGATCCGTAGTCCTGAATGGCGCCCACTGCCGTTTCGGCTGCAGTGGGCGCTTTACCCCGATCCCTCTTTGCCGCCCAAACCGCCATTCCTGGACGAACTGCTCAGGATCGCCTCGGATGTCGGTGGAAAGTTGAACATTTTCGTCCGGATCGACATGTATGCGACAGATCGCGGACCTGTTTTCGGCGAATTCACGGACTTTCCGAACGCGGGCAAGTCCTTCACACCGCGCGCAAACGCGTGGTTGGGATCGCACTGGAAAACGAAAGATGGCGGGATGTAGGTTCCGGCTGCCCTGTGATGCGGACAGACCTCTCTCCTGCAACAGCGGAACACCGCGTCATTTGTTCAGGATATCGCGCAGGCGCGCTTCATCGGCCTCCGACAAGGTCGCCTCCGGCCCCACCCGCCGCCGCCCCGCCGCCAGTGCCACCGCGACTCCGGCCAGCAACAACGCCGGTCCGGCCAGCCACAGGATCAGGTTCGCCCCCTCGGCGCGCGGGTTGAACAGGACCCCCTCGCCGTAGCGGTCGACGATATAGTCTACCACCTCGGCGTCCGTATCCCCCGCCACCAGCCGTTCGCGGATGATCAGCCGCAGGTCCCGGCTGATCGGGGCGCTGCTGTCGTCGATCGTCTCGCCCTGACAGACCGGGCAACGGATGTCGCGGCTGATATCGCGCGCCCGCGTCTCCAGCACAGGGTCAGCCAGCATCTCGTCCGGCTGCACCGCCCAGACCGGCGCAACCGTCAAGAAAAGGGCCAGGATGTAGGGTGCGTGCTTGCACGCACCACCTCGTCGAAGCCACCTCATTCCGCAGGCACCCCCGCCGGGGCCTTGCGTGCGCCCGCCGCCACCCGATAGCGCCGGTCCGACAGGCTGAGGAAACCGCCAAAGGCCATCAGCAGCGCACCGCCCCAAAGCCAGTTGGCAAAGGGCTCGATGTAACTGCGCACCGCCCAGCCGCCGCCGGACTGCTTGTCGCCCAAGACCAGATACAGGTCGCGCCAGAAGCCATAGTCGATCGCCGCCTCGGTCGTCGGCATCGCTGCCACCGGATAGATGCGCTTTTCAGGGTTCAGGACCACCACCAACGCCCCGGCCCGGGTGACTGTCATTGTGGCCATTGTCGACAGGTAGTTCGGCCCCTCGACCTCGCGCACATCGTCCAGCCGCACGTCATAGGACCCCAGCGGGAAGGTCTCGCCAATCTGCACGATGCGGATATCCTCGACCTTCCAGGCGTTCATTGCCGCCACCGCAAAGATCGTGACGCCAAGCCCCGCATGGGCCGTGGTCTTGCCCCAGTCGGCACGCGGCAACCGAGTCAGCCGCGCCAGCCGCGACGCAAAGTCTTCGCGCCCTGTCCGCCCCCAAAGGTCGGTAATCGTGCCAAACACCACCCAGGCCCCAAGGCCAAGGCCCAGCGGGCCAAGCGCCGTCCGCCCGGTCTGCAGCGCAAAGGCCAGCGCGACCAGCGCCAGGGACAGGACCAGCGCCGGAATCAGCCCACGCAACGACCGCGCCAGATCGCCCCGCTTCCAGGCCAGCATTGCCCCCGCAGGCAGGATCAACGCCAGCAGCACCATGAACGGGGTGAAGGCGGCATTGAAGAACGGCTCCCCGACGCTCAGGTCACGCCCGAGCAACATTGTCCCGACCAAAGGCCAGATTGTCCCAATAAATACCACAAACGCCGCGACACTGAGCAGGATGTTGTTGGCGACAATCGCGCTTTCGCGACTGACCAGACCGAAAATTCCTCGCGCTTCCATCGCTCCGGCGCGCAGGGCAAACAGGACCAGCGCGCCGCCGGTAAAGACGCCCAATATCATGAGGATGAAGATGCCACGCTCGGGGTCATTGGCGAAGGCATGAACCGATGTGATCACCCCCGACCGCACGATGAACGTGCCGATCAGGCTGAACCCAAAGGCCATGATTGCCAAGAGCACCGTCCAGGCCTTCAACGTCTCACGCTTTTCGACGACGACCGCCGAATGGACCAGCGCACCGGCCAGCAGCCAGGGCATGAAGCTGGCGTTTTCCACCGGGTCCCAGAACCAGAACCCGCCCCAGCCCAGCTCATAATAGGCCCACCACGACCCCAATGCGATGCCGATGGTCAGGAAAACCCATGCCGCCAGCGTCCAAGGCCGGACCCAGCGACCCCAGGCAGCATCGACCCGGCCTTCGATCAGGGCGGCGACGGCAAAGGAAAACGCCATCGAAAGCCCGACATAGCCCAGATACAGGAACGGCGGATGAAAGGCCAAACCGGGGTCCTGCAGCAAGGGGTTCAGATCCTCACCGTCAAGCGGCGGCATCGCCAGACGCCAGAACGGGTTTGACGTCAGCAGCAGGAAGGCCATGAACGCCACCCCGATCATCGCCTGCACCGACAGGACCCGCGCGCGCAACCGCACCGGCAGGTTACCGCCAAAGACCGCCACCGCCGCGCCATAGATCGCCAGGATCAGCACCCACAGCAGAAGCGACCCTTCGTGGTTCCCCCAGACGCCCGACACCTTGTAAAGCATCGGTTTAAGCGTGTGCGAATTCGACACCACCACCGCCAGCGAGAAATCCGACGTAACGAACGCCCAGGTCAGCGCCGCAAAGCTGCCGGCGATCAGAGCCAGTTGCAGCCCCGCCGCAGGCCCGGCCAGCGCCATCAGCGCCGCATTGCCCCGCTGCGCGCCCCACAACGGCAGCGTGGCCTGCACCAGCGCCACCATCAGCGCCAGGATCAGCGCAAAATGCCCAAGTTCGACGATCATGACCAACCCCTTCACGTTGCCCTGATGATAGTCCGGGCAGGCCCCCGGCGAAAGCCCTGCGACCATCCGCAGCACCTTTCGGGCAGAATGCCGGGTTCGCAGCCCCAAACCCGCCGAAATGCCGGTTGCCAGCGGCGCGCGCGCCCCGCTACACCGGACCAAAGCGGAGGATCCCATGCCCAAGACTATCCTGATCGGCGCGCCCATCGACACCGGCCAAAGACGCGCCGGCTGCCTGATGGGGCCTGCCGCCTACCGCGTCGCCGGGATTGCCCGCGAGGTCAGTTCCGAAGGCCACGGGGTCGAGGATTGGGGCGACCTTGTCCTGCCCGAGCTCAAACCAGTGACCTGCGCCAATCCGATGGTCCACGACCTTGCCGAAACCGTCGCCTGGGCCGAGATCCTGATGGATCGCGTCGATGACGCGCTAAGCCAAGGTGGCTTTCCGATCATCATGGGCGGCGATCACTCGCTGGCCCTTGGGTCGGCCGCTGGCGCTGCCGCCTATGCCAAACGGCAGGGTCGGCCGCTGTTCCTTCTGTGGCTGGATGCGCATTCCGATTTCCACACGCCTCTGACCACGACCAGCGGCAACCTCCATGGCACGCCCTTGGCCTATATCGCCGGGCGCGACGGCTTTGACGCCTTCCCGCCCTTCCCGATTCCTGTGCCTGCCCACCGCATCTGCATGTTCGGCATCCGGTCGGTCGACCCCGCCGAACAGGCCGCGATGCAGGAACGCGACATCGCCATCAACGACATGCGCGTCATCGACGAGCGTGGCATCGTCGCCCCCTTGCGCGAATTCCTGGCCCTGTGCCGCGCCGAAGGCGGCATGCTGCACGTCAGTCTGGATGTCGATTTCCTTGACCCTACCATCGCCCCCGCCGTCGGCACCACTGTCCCCGGCGGCACCACCCACCGCGAGGGTCATCTGGTGATGGAGCTTTTGCATGAATCCGGCCTTGTGACCTCGCTTGACCTTGTGGAGCTGAACCCCTTCCTCGATGACCGAGGCATGACCGCGCGGCTGATGGTCGATCTGGTCGGGTCATTGATGGGCAAGAAGGTTTTCGACCGCCCCACCAGATCGAAATGACGCGGAGCAAATGATGACCCTGAACCTTGTCCCTTTTGTCAGCGTTGACAAGATGATGCAGCTTGTCCTTCACCTTGGGATCGAGCGCGTTCTGTGCGACCTTGTGGACGAGATCGAGGCCGATTTCCGCCGCTGGCCCCTGTTCGACAAGACCCCGCGCGTGGCCAGTCATTCCGATGTCGGCGTGATCGAACTGATGCCGACCTCAGACGGCGAAACCTATGGTTTCAAATATGTGAACGGCCATCCGGCCAACATGAAGCAGGGCTTGCAAACCGTTACCGCCTTTGGACTTTTGGCAGATGTGGCCACGGGCTACCCAGTGCTGTTGTCCGAAATGACCATCCTCACCGCGCTCCGCACCGCCGCCACCAGCGCCATGGCTGCGAAATGGCTGGGTCCGAAAACCGAAGTGATGGCACTGATCGGCAATGGCGCCCAGGCCGAGTTTCAGGCCCTGGCCTTCCACAAAACCTGCGGCATCCGCGAGGTCCGGCTTTACGATCTTGACCCCGCCGCCACCGCGAAATGCGCGAAAAACCTTGCCGGACGGGGACTTGCGATCACCTCCTGCCGTACACCCGAAGAGGCGATCCAAGGCGCGGGGATCATCACCACGGTCACCGCTGACAAGCAGTATGCCACGATCCTGACCGACAACATGGTGGGCAGCGGCGTGCATCTGAACGCGGTCGGCGGCGATTGTCCGGGCAAGACGGAACTTCACCGCGACATCCTGCTGCGGTCTTCGATCTTCGTCGAGTATCCCGAACAGACCCGCATCGAAGGCGAGATTCAGCAGCTTGCCCCCGACCACCCCGTCACTGAACTTTGGCGCGTCATCACGGGTGAGGTTCCGGGTCGCACCAGCCCTTCGGAAATCACCCTGTTCGATTCCGTCGGCTTTGCGATCGAAGACTTCTCGGCCCTGCGCTATGTCCGCAGAAAGGTTCAGGAAACCGGACTTTACGACGATCTCGACATGATCGCCGACCCGGATGACCCGCGCGACCTGTTCGGGATGATCCTGCGCGCCTCCTGAACCGCCCTGGTTCGCATCGCCCACCATTGCACCCAACAGCTTGGATGGTGTAACTTGGCACCAACCAAATCTTGGGCCGCAATGGCTAGTCAGGGCAGACCGTGACCGACACTCCCGAAGACATCGACGCCGCAGGAACCGAGCCGGTCCGGCCAGTCTATGACGGGCCGCAGATCGACATCGCGGCCGAGATGAAGACCGCCTATCTTGACTACGCGATGAGCGTGATCGTCTCTCGCGCCATTCCCGACCTGCGCGACGGTTTGAAACCCGTTCACCGCCGCATCCTGTTTGCGATGCACGAAAGCGGCAACGGTCACGACAAGCCCTATCGCAAGTCCGCCCGTCCCGTGGGCGACACGATGGGTAAATACCACCCCCACGGCGACAGCGCGATCTACGACGCGCTGGTGCGGATGGCGCAGCCTTTCAGCATGTCGCTGAAACTCCTTGATGGACAAGGGAATTTCGGTTCCATGGACGGCGATAGTGCCGCCGCGATGCGCTATACCGAAGTGCGGATGGACAAGCCCTCCGCTTTTCTTCTGGCCGATATTGACAAGGAAACCGTCGACTTTCAAGACAACTATGACGGCAAGGACAAGGAGCCGACCGTCCTTCCCGCCCGCTTTCCGAACATGCTGGTCAACGGCGCTGGCGGCATCGCGGTCGGCATGGCCACCAACATCCCGCCGCACAACCTGGGCGAGGTTATCGACGGCACGCTGGCTCTGATCGAAAATCCCGACATCAGCATGGAAGCGCTGATGGAGATCATTCCCGCCCCCGATTTCCCCACCGGCGGCCTGATCCTGGGCCGTTCAGGCGCGCGCAAGGCCTATCTTGAAGGGCGCGGGTCGGTCATCATCCGCTCGAAGACCCATATCGAAGAGGTCCGCAAGGACCGCTGGGCGATCATCATCGACGAGGTGCCCTATCAGGTCAACAAGGCCGCGATGATCGAAAAGATCGCCGAAATGGTCCGCGACAAGCGGATCGAAGGGATTTCCAACATCGCCGACGAAAGCGACCGGATCGGTATCCGCGTGGTGATAGAACTGAAACGCGACGCGACCGCCGATGTTGTGCTGAACCAGTTGTTCCGCTTTTCCTCCATGCAGGTCAGCTTTGGCTGCAACATGCTGGCACTGAACGGCGGGCGGCCGGAGCAACTGACGCTGCGCGATTTCCTAAGCTATTTCATCACCTTCCGTGAAGAAGTTGTCGCGCGCCGCACCGCACATGAGTTGCGAAAGGCGCGTGAACGCAGTCACATCCTGTGCGGTCTGGCCGTCGCGGTGTCGAACGTGGACGAAATTGTCCGCACCATCCGTGCAAGCGCCGATGCGGCCGAGGCGCGCGAAAAACTGATGACGCGGCGTTGGCCCGCGCATGATATTGTCCAATATATCAAGCTGATCGACGATCCCTCTCATACGATCAACGACGACGGCACCTACAACCTGTCCGAAGTCCAGGCCCGCGCAATTCTTGAGTTGCGCCTGCAGCGTTTGACCGCGCTTGGCGTCAAAGAAGTGACTGACGAACTTGAGGAACTGGCGGCCAAGATCAAGGATTACCTTGATATTCTGGGTTCCCGCGACCGGATCATGGAGATCATTTCGGACGAGTTGCGCGAGGTTCGCGCCCTGTTCGCTGTTCCGCGTCGCACCGAGATTGTCGACTGGTCTGGCGACATGGAAGACGAAGACCTGATCGAACGTGAGGATATGGTCGTCACCATCACGAGCGGTGGTTACATCAAACGCACGCCTTTGGTCGAGTTCCGGTCACAGAACCGGGGCGGCAAGGGTCTGGCCTCGATGCAGACCAAGGACGACGATGTAGTCACCACGCTTTTCGTAGCAAATACACATACTTGGCTGTTGTTCTTCACAACCGATGGCATGGTCTACAAACTGAAGACCTGGCGCCTGCCGCTTGCGGGTCGCACCGCCAAAGGCAAGGCCTTGGTCAACATCCTGCCGATCGAAGGCGGAGTTTCCATCGCCGCCCTGATGCCGGTCGATGTGCCGGAAGAAGACTGGGCGAACCTGCAGATCGTCTTTGCGACCTCGGACGGCGATGTGCGGCAGAACGACCTGTCCGACTTCACCAACGTCAAGCGCAACGGCAAGATCGCGATGAACCTGCCCGAGGGCGTATTCCTAGTGAACGCCGCCATCGCCGACGACACCGACGACATCATGCTGGTGACCGAGGCCGGTCGCGCCATCCGGTTCTCCACCACCGAGATCCGCGTCTTCAAATCCCGCGGGTCAACCGGTGTGCGCGGCATCCGGCTGGCCGAGGGTGATCACGTTGTCTCGATGTCGATCATCCGCCATTTCGAGGCGGACCCGGCCGAACGCGAAGCCTACCTCAAACAGCGCCGCCTGATGGCAGGGGTCACGGAAGACGAGACCGATGACGAGGAAGAAACCGTTGCACCAGGCCAGCTTAGCCCGGATCGTTACAGTGAGATGTCAGCTGCCGAAGACCTGATCCTGACCATCACGAAAGGTGGTTCCGGCAAACTTTCGTCCAGTCACGACTACCCGGTTCGGGGCCGTGGCGGCATGGGCGTCAAGGCCATTTCGCCCGGCCCTCGCGGCGGCCGCATCATCGCTTCCTTCCCGGTTACCACCTCTGACCAGATCATGCTTGCCACCTCGACCGGTCAGTCGATCCGGGTGCCGGTTGACCAGATCAGCTTCCGCTCGCGGTCGGCTGGTGGGGTCAAGGTGTTCAACGTGGCCAATGACGAAGAGGTGGTTTCCGTCGCCCGCATTGCCGATCAGGGCCCCGAGTCGGACAATGACACCGCTTGAATCCCGCCTCGCTGCCCTGGCGGTGGCGGGCGAGACGATCACCTACGGCGCTTTGGCACGCGAGTTTGGCCTGCGGGTGGTAGAACTGACCACAGCGCTTGAAGCCCTGATGGAGGCGGATGCCCGTGACAGCCGCCCCTTTCGCGCCTCGGTCATGAACGCGCGCGGCACCGATCTTCCAGCGCGGGGGTTCTTTGACAAGGCGGCGGAACTGGGCACCGGAATCGACGACCGCGCGGCCTGGATTGCAGACCAGCGCTTGCGGCTTGCAAGCAAAACCTGACCTTACTTCTGTGCATTTTTGCAGGCCCACCTTGCGAACATGGCGAATTCGCGCAGAGGCTCATTCCTGTAATATGCGCCATCCGGCATGAGACCGGCAATAGCGTCAAGGGACTATAAATGAACCAACTCAAGACCTACGCACCGCTGATCGCGCGTGTCTTTCTCGCCGCCATGTTCATTCCGGCAGGGCTGATGAAAATGGGCGATGTTGCGGGCTTTGCCGGCTACATGGCCTCGGGCGGTGTTCCCGCCTTTCTCGCCTGGCCCGCGATCATTTTCGAAGTGCTGCTTGGCGCCTCGATGCTGGTGGGCTTTCAGGCCCGGATCATGGCACTTCTGGGCGCGGGGTTCTGCGTCGCTGCGGCCGTGCTTTACCACATGGTTCCGGCCGATCAGATGCAGATGACCATGTTTTTCAAGAACTTCGCCATTGCAGGCGGTTTCCTGATGATTTTCGCGCATGGCCCCGGCAAACTGGCGCTGGACAAGGCATAATCGCCTTAACCCGGGGGCCCCACGTCCCCGGCTTTTCTTTTCCGCCGAACCGGCCTACATCGGCGACATGAGCAAAACTCTTCACATCATCGGCGGCGGCATGGCGGGCTCTGAAGCTGCCTGGGCCGCAGCAAACGCGGGCATTCCTGTGGTCATTCACGAGATGCGCCCCAAGGTTGGCACCTTCGCCCACCGCACCGGCGATTTCGCGGAAATGGTCTGTTCCAACTCTTTTCGGTCGGACGATCACGAACAGAACGCCGTCGGCCTGCTACATTGGGAGATGCGCACGGCGGGCGGTCTGGTGATGGAGATGGCCGAAAAGTATCGCCTTCCCGCAGGTGGCGCGTTGGCCGTTGACCGCGATCCCTTTGCCGCTGCCGTCACCGAAAGGCTTAAGTCGCACCCGCTGATTTCCACGTCTTATGAGGAAGTTACCGAACTTCCCTCATCCGGCCACTGGATCATCGCTACCGGCCCCCTGACCAGCCAGGCGCTGGCTCAGTCCATCCGCAGCGCCACCGGGGCCGAGGCGCTGGCCTTTTTCGACGCCATCGCCCCCATCGTCTATGCCGACAGCATCGACATGGACGTGGCATGGCTGCAAAGCCGCTATGACAAGGGCGAGACCGAGGACGAACAGAAGGCCTATATCAACTGTCCGATGACCAAGCCCGAGTATGAGGCCTTCATCGACGCCCTTCTGGCGGCTGAGAAGACCGAATTCCATGAGGGCGAAACGGCGGGCTACTTCGATGGCTGCCTGCCGATCGAGGTCATGGCGGAACGGGGCCGCGAGACCCTGCGCCACGGACCGATGAAACCGGTGGGCCTGACCAATGCGCACAAGCCCGACGAAAAGGCCTATGCCGTGGTGCAGCTGCGCCGCGACAACAAGCTGGGGACGCTTTACAACATCGTCGGCTTCCAGACAAAAATGAAATACGGCGCGCAAGCCGCTGTTTTTAAATTGATTCCCGGCTTGGAAGATGCCAGCTTTGCCAGGCTTGGCGGCATCCACCGCAACACATTCATCAACTCACCGACGCTGCTGGATGATCAGATGCGCCTGAAATCGCATCCGCATATCCGCTTTGCCGGCCAGATCACCGGCGTTGAAGGCTATGTCGAAAGCGCCGCGATGGGCCTTTTGGCGGGCCGGATGGCCGCCGCCGAGATCAAGGGCGAAACCTTGCCGCCACCGCCCCCCGAAACCGCCATGGGTGCCCTGATCACCCACATCACCGGCGGGGCCGAGGCCAAGACCTTCCAGCCGATGAACGTCAACTTTGGCCTTTTCCCCCCGATTGATGCCAAGGGTGGCCGCCGGGGCCGCACGGTGCGCTACAAGGCCTATACCGACCGCGCCAAAGAGGCGTTTACCCAGTGGCTCGGGTAACCCGCTTCGCCCCATCTCCGACCGGCCCGCTACATCTGGGCCACGCCTATGCCGCCCTTGTTGCCGCAGACCGGGGCGACAGGTTTGTCCTTCGGCTCGAGGACATCGACGGTTTGCGGTCGAAGCCCGAATGGGAACAGGCGATCGTTGACGACCTGACCTGGTTGGGCCTGCGCTGGGAAGAACCGGCCATGCGACAGTCAACCCGCTTGCCCGCCTATCAGGACGCATTGGAAAACCTTTCCACACAAGGCCTTACCTACCATTGCACCTGCACGCGAGGCGATATTCGCAACGCACTGTCGGCGCCGCAGGAAGGTGCCACGATCATCGGCCCGGACGGACCGATCTATCCCGGCACCTGCCGCGACCGGAACCGGACGGAGGGTGCAATCCGGCTGAACATCAGCGCGGCGATGGACCGGCTGGGCGAGGTCAGCTTTCAGGAAACCGGTAAGCGCCCCGGCTTATGGAACTTTGATGCCGCCCGGATGGTGCACGACATTGGCGATATCGTGCTTGCCCGCCGCGATATTGGCACCTCGTATCACCTTGCGGTCGTGGTGGATGATGCGGCCCAGGGCATCACCGAGGTGACCCGGGGCGAGGACCTGTTCGACGCTACGCCGATTCATGTCGTCCTGCAGCGCCTTCTGCATTTACCGACGCCTGTCTACCACCACCACCGCCTGCTCCGCGACGATCAGGGCAAGCGGCTGGCCAAGCGCGACGACGCGCGGGCGCTGTCGAAGTATCGGGCCGAGGGGGCGACCCCGGCCGATATTCGGCGGATGGTCGGGCTATAGCGGCTTGGTCAGTTCGACCACGTCCCCGTCGCGGATCGCGGTGTAAAAGCAAGACCGCCGCCCGGTATGGCAGGCTGGGCCGTCCTGTTCGACCATTGCCAGCAGGCAATCGCGGTCGCAATCCAGCCGCAGTTCCACCAGCCGCTGATGGTGCCCCGAGGTTTCACCCTTGACCCAGAACTCCGACCGCGACCGTGACCAATAAGTGACCTTGCCGGTCGCCAAAGTGGCCGCAACCGAGGCCGCATTCATCCAGGCCAGCATCAGCACCTCCCCCGAGGCGTGATCCTGCGCCACGCAAGGGATCAGTCCCTGGGCATCAAACTTCAGCGACGCGGGGTCGAAAGGCATGGGCTTCTCCTTGGCAGTCGGGCGGTGCGGGGCTACATACTACCCGCACAAGGGACATACCATGAGCGACAGCGACCTGATCAAGCTCTACTCGACCCGCATTCTGGCGCTTGCGGCGGATATCCCGTTGCTTGGGCGGCTTTCGGCACCTGACGGAACGGCCCGCCGGCGGTCGCCGCTGTGTGGGTCCACCGTCACGGCGGATGTCGTTGTGAAGAACGGCCGGGTGGCGGAATTTGCCCAGGATGTGAAGGCCTGCGCGTTGGGGCAGGCTTCCGCCGCCCTGTTGGGGCAGGTCGTCATGGGGCGCAGTCTGGCCGAGTTGCAAGCCGCCCGCGATGCCCTTTCCGACATGCTGCGGGGCGGCGGGCCGGTGCCCGCAGCGCCTTTCAACGGTTATGAGGTCCTGATCCCTGCAAAGGACTACAAGAACCGCCATGCGTCGATCCTGTTGGCACTTGAGGCCGTCTGCGAGGCTATGGAAGCCGCCGCATAAAAAAACCGCCGCACATCCAAACGGATGGCGGCGGCAGTAGCGCGTCTGGAAATGGCGGACGGCGGGCCAAGTGATTGGCGGAAAGGCCGACCCCGTTTGGGGACAGAGCGCGGGGCAGAAACGATCAGGAAAGGCCGGGCAGCGATAGCACGGCGAAAAGAATGACAAACAGGGTGGCAAGCCCGACCAGGTCCTCAACCGCTCCACGCGGGGTGCTGGTCAGCAAGGTTCGCATGGCATCTTTCATCTGGTTCTCCATGTTTGTTGCCGTATTGTTCTCATTAATCGTTACCCTTGTAAAGAACTTTTTAAGAACATTTGAGAACATTCTGCATACACGGCTCCGCGCTCCCTTGCGGGCGCTTGTCGCTGGCTCAAGCGAAGACGGCCCGAAAGGGCAGGACACGCGGCGTCTACCCGACCGAAATCAACCGGATCGCCCGGTCCTGATCCATCAGCCACATCAGCATCCGCGCTGCCTGCCCCCGCGACCCGGACAGGTCAGGGTCGTCATGCAACAACTTGCGCGCGTCCGACTGCGCCAGCGCCATCAGGCTTGCCTGCCGTTCAAGATCCGCAACCTTGAACCGGGGCAGGCCCGACTGTGCTGTGCCAATCAGATCGCCCGCCCCCCGCATGGCAAGGTCCTCTTCGGCGATGCGAAAGCCGTCTTCGGTGTCGCGGATCGTGGTCAGCCGCCGCGCGCCGGTCTCGGACAACGGGGCCTGATACAAGAGCAGACAGGTCGAGGCCGCCTCACCCCGCCCAACCCGGCCGCGCAGCTGGTGAAGTTGCGACAGACCAAAGCTTTCGGCCTGTTCGATCACCATGATCGTCGCATTCGGCACGTTCACACCAACCTCGATCACCGTGGTCGCCACGAGAACCGAGGTTTCGCCGCTCACAAACCGCGCCATGGCGGCGTCCTTTTCGGCGGGCGGCATCTGGCCGTGCACCAGACCAACCCGGTCGCCCAAGGCCGCGCGCAGATGGCGAAAGCGTTCTTCGGCGCTGGCATAGTCCACCACCTCGGATTCCTCGACCAAAGGGCAGACCCAATAGGCCTGCTGCCCCTCGGCGACGGCCTTGCGCAAGTGATCCACCACCTCGTCCAGCCGTTCGGTGGTCACCATGGCGGTGCGGATCGGTTTCCGCCCTGCCGGCTTTTCATCCAGAACCGACACATCCATGTCGCCATGTGTCGCCAGCGCCAAACTGCGCGGGATCGGTGTCGCGGTCATCACCAGCACGTCGACCGCTTCGCCCTTGGCCCCCAGTTCCATCCGCTGCGCCACGCCAAAGCGGTGCTGTTCGTCCACCACCGCAAGGCGCAAGTCCTTGAATTCTACATCTTTCTGAAAGACCGCATGGGTGCCGACCAGGATCGGGATGCGGCCCGTCGCCAGATCCTCCAGCTTCATCGCCCGGTCCGCCCCCCGGTCGCGACCGGTGAGCAATTCCAGCCGCACCCCTGCCGCCCGGGCCAGCGGGGCCAGCCCCTCGAAATGCTGGCGGGCCAGAATTTCGGTCGGGGCCATCATCACGCCCTGCCCGCCCGCCTCGACCGCGATGAGCAACGCCTGAAACGCGACCAGCGTTTTGCCCGACCCCACATCGCCCTGCAAAAGCCGGTTCATCCGCAACGGCTGCGCCATGTCTGCGGCAATCTCGGCTACGGCCCTGACTTGGGCGCCGGTGGGTGCATAAGGCAGGCTTTCCAATACCTTGGCACGCAGATCGCCCACACCTTGCGTCACGACGCCCTTGCCGCGACGGATGCGGGCGCGGGCGATGGACAAGGTCAGTTGATGGGCGAAAAGCTCGTCAAAGGCCAACCGCACCCTTGCGGGATGGGTGAAGGCCAGCCCGGCCGCCCCATCTGGCGCATGAGCGGCGGTCAGGGCGGCGGTCCAGTCCGGCCAGCCTTCCCGCGCTTTCAGGCTGGCGTCGATCCATTCCGGCACCAGCGGCAACCGGGTCAGTGCCCCGGCCACCGCCTTGGCGACCACGCGCTGCGTCAGGCCCGCCGACAGGGGATAGACCGGCTCATAGGCCGGAATCTCGGCGGCCTCCTCGACCCGCAGCACATGGTCGGGATGCACCATCTGCGCGATACCGTCGAACAACTCGACCTTGCCCGAAACCAGCCGCCGCTGCCCGGTTGGCAGCAGGCGATGCAAAGCCTCGGTCCTGGCGTGGAAATAGACCAGCAGGAATTCGACGCGTGCATCGCGGACATGCACCCGGTAGGGCCGCCCCTTCTGGCGCGGCGGGACATGCATGCCGATCTCCACTTCGACCGTAAGGGTCGCGGGGGCGGTCACATCGCGGACCGACGCGCGCAAGACCCGGTCGACGCCGGAATGCGGCAGAAGGTATAGAAGGTCCTTGGGACGGGTGACCCCAAGTGCTTCAAGGGCCTTGGCCGCCTTGGGACCGACGCCGGGCAAGGTCTCCAACCCGGCGAACAGCGGAAAAAGCGCCTCGGGCCGGGTCATCCGCCGATCAGCCGCAGCCAGGCGTCCTCGTCGATGACCACGACGCCCAACCGTTCGGCGTCCTTGGCCTTGGACCCCGCCCCCGGCCCGGCAATCAGCAGGTCGGTCTTGGCACTGACCGACCCCGCGACCTTGGCCCCCAAAGCCTCGGCCCAGGCTTTCGCTTCGGCGCGGGTCATCTTTTCCAGCGTTCCGGTGAAGACCACGGTCTTGCCAGCGACCGGGCTGTCGGTGACGGCGGCCTTGACCGGGAGCACGGTCAGGAAGCCGACCAGCCGGTCCACCTCAGCCCGTTCGGCGGTGGCTGGGCTTAGCGCATCGACCAAAGCACGGGCGCTAACATCACCCATTCCGTCGATTCCGGTCAGGCTCTCCCAGTCCGGGCCGGTGAAGTCTGACGCGGAATCGACGACCTGGATAAGGTTCTCCCAAGTGCCGTAGTGCCGTGCCAGAAGGCTGGACGAGGTTTCGCCGATATGCCGGATGCCCAAGGCAAAGATCAGCCGATCCAGCGGGATCGTCCTGCGGGCCTCGATGGCGGCGAACAGTTTGGCAACCGAGGTTTCCCCAAATCCATCGCGATTTTTCAGCCTTTGCAGAGGGTTGGCGGCGTCTCTTGCGGCAAGGGTGAAGATGTCGGCGGGGGTCTTCACCGGTAGGATTTCGTCGTTGAAGAACATCTCGACCTGCTTGGCCCCGAGCCCTTCGATGTCAAAGGCCCCCCGGCTGACGAAGTGCTTCAGCCGCTCGACCGCCTGCGCCGGGCAGATCAGACCGCCGGTGCAGCGGCGGACGGAATCGCCTTCCTCACGGTGGGCGGGGCTGCCGCACTCGGGGCATTCCGATGGAAAGACAAAGGGTTGCGCGCCGGTCTTGCGACGGGAAAGATCCACATCCGCCACTTTCGGAATCACGTCCCCGGCACGGTAGATCTGCACCCAGTCGCCGACACGGATGTCCTTGCCGCCGCGAATCTCGGCGCCCTTGCTGTCGCGACCGGCGATGTAATCTTCGTTGTGCAGGGTCGCATTGCTGACCACCACGCCGCCCACCGTCACCGGTTGCAGCCGCGCGACCGGGGACAGCGCACCAGTGCGGCCAACCTGGATGTCGATTCCCAAAAGCGTCGTCCAGGCCAGTTCCGCCGGGAATTTATGCGCAATCGCCCAGCGGGGGGTTGTTGAGCGAAAGCCAAGCCGCGCCTGCAGGCCAAGGTCGTTGACCTTGTAGACCACGCCGTCGATGTCATAGCCAAGGGTGGCGCGCTGCGATTCAATGCGGTTGTAGTGGGCGAGCAGGCTGTCTGGGCCATCGCAGAGAATGGTCAGGGGATTTGTCTGAAACCCCAATGCGTTGAGACGCTGAATTGCCTCAAATTGTGTTGCGGCAAGTGGGGACGTGACCTCACCCCAAGCATAGGCGAAGAACCGCAAGGGACGGCTGGCCGTGACACCCGCATCGAGTTGGCGCAAGCTGCCGGCTGCGGCATTGCGCGGATTTGCAAAGGTCTTGTCGCCGGCAGCACTGGCCCGCGCGTTCAAGGCCGCAAAATCGGCGTGGGACATATAGACCTCGCCGCGCACCTCCAGCACCTCCAGAGCATCGGTCAGGCGCTGCGGGATGTCGCGGATGGTGCGGGCATTTTCGGTGACATTCTCGCCCACTTCGCCATCGCCCCGGGTTGCGGCCTGCACCAGCACGCCGCTTTCATAGCGCAGGGACAAGGACAACCCGTCGATCTTGGGCTCGGCGGTAAAGGTCAGGTCCCCGGAGTGGTTCAGGAATTTCCGCACCCGGTCGGCGAAATCGGCCACGTCTTCGGCGGCGAAAGCGTTTTCCAGCGACAGCATCCGCACCCGATGGGCGACCTTGCCAAAGCCATCGGCAGGGGCCGCACCGACCATGTCGGTCGGGCTGGTCATCGTCATCGCGCGCTGAATGCCGGGAAACGCTGCCTCAAGCTCGGCCAGACGGCGCTTCATCCGGTCATAGCTGGCATCTGACATCACCGGCGCATCATCGCGGTGATAGGCAAGGTTCGCGTCCAGCAGCAGATGCACCAGATCGGCCCATTCGGCGACCGCCTCGGGTTCTGACATCATTGCGACCGGGCGCATTTGGTCTTCGCTCATCCCACGTCCTCTTGCATCGCCCAATTCTTAGGGCCGCAACGTGGTCAGGACAAGTCAGGCGCTGGCGGCAAGGCGGGCGGGCAGCGCGACCGGATCGCGCAGCACATAGCCACGGCCCCAGACGGTTTCGATATAGTTTTCGCCCCCCGTCGCCTCGGCCAGTTTCTTGCGCAGTTTGCAGATGAAGACGTCGATGATCTTCAGCTCGGGTTCGTCCATGCCGCCGTAGAGGTGGTTGAGGAACATCTCCTTGGTCAGGGTCGTGCCTTTGCGCAAGGACAGAAGCTCCAGCATCTGGTATTCCTTGCCGGTCAGATGCACGGTCTTGGCATCGACATCGACGGTCTTGGCATCCAGATTGACCGAGACCAGCCCGGTCTTGATGATCGACTGGCTGTGGCCTTTCGACCGCCGGATGATCGCATGGATGCGCGCGACCAATTCTTCGCGGTGGAAAGGTTTGGTCAGGTAATCATCGGCCCCAAAGCCAAAGCCCTTAAGCTTGTTTTCGGTGTCATCGGCGCCCGACAGGATCAGGATAGGCGTTTCAACCCGCGCCTGACGCACCTGACGCAAGACTTCATGCCCGCTCATGTCCGGCAGGTTCAGGTCCAGAAGGATCAGGTCATAATCGTATAGTTTGGCCAGATCGATGCCGTCTTCGCCCATATCGGTGCAATAGACGTTCAGGTTCGCGTGGGTCAGCATCAGTTCGATGCTGCGCGAGGTCGTCGGGTCATCTTCCACAAGCAGGATGCGCATTTTGCCGGGTTCTCCGCTCCGTTGCCGTCATCGTTAACAAGATGGGGCGGCAATGGTTAACCGACGGTTACTTTGCCAGAGCGCGAGCAACAAACAATTTAAAGTTGTCGATATCTTTGAATGGCGGTCACTTTCAGCCCCTGATCGCCGTGGCGTTCAACCGCAGTGCGCCACAGGGCAAATTCCTCATCGGACAGCGCATAGCGTTCAAGCGCCTCACTTTCGGGAATCAGACCGAAAATGACCGCTTTGACCACCACCGCCTTGCGACTGGCTACCCAGCGCCGGGTTTCCGGCGGGGGCAGGTCGGCGCGGCTAAGAATACTGCCATCGGGCAGAGTGATCTGCCTTGGCCCATCGACACGTTTCAGGAACATCTGCCTTCCCTTCTGACTGTGGGACGACAATGCGGGATCAGACTTAATCAAATCTGAAACGGGGGATTGAGAGTGCACAGCATTTTCATATATTCCCGATCATTCATGCCATAAGGACAATCCCGATGCCGCGCGATGTCGCCCTGAACTCTCTGGGACTGCCTAAACCCCCGTCGCAGACGCGGGTTGTGGTCGCCATGTCGGGCGGGGTCGACAGTTCGGTCGTGGCCGCGATGCTGGCCGAAGAAGGTTACGATGTCGTCGGCGTGACGCTGCAGCTTTACGATCACGGGGCGGCGCTGGCGAAAAAGGGCGCCTGTTGTGCCGGCCGCGATATCCATGACGCGCGGCGGGTGGCCGAGACGATGGGCTTTCCGCATTATGTCCTCGACTATGAAAACACCTTCCGCGAGGCGGTGATCGAGGAATTTGCCGACGCCTACCTTGCCGGTGCGACCCCGGTGCCCTGCATCCGCTGCAACGAACGGGTGAAATTCAAGGACCTTCTGGCCACCGCCAAGGACCTTGAGGCCGATTGCATGGCGACCGGGCATTATATCCAGCGCAAGATGGGACTGCGCGGGCCGGAACTGCATCAGGCGGCGGACTCCGCGCGCGACCAGTCGTATTTCCTGTTCTCGACCACGGCAGAGCAGCTTGACTACCTGCGCTTTCCGCTGGGGCATCTGGCCTCGAAGGCCGAAACCCGGGCGTTGGCGGTGAAATACGGGCTGCCGGTGGCCGACAAGCCCGACAGTCAGGACATCTGCTTTGTCCCGAACGGCGACTATGCGGCGGTGATCGAAAAGCTGCGCCCGGGGTCTGCCGATCCCGGTCAGATCGTCGATATGGAGGGCCGCGTGCTGGGCGAGCATCGCGGTGTGATCCACTACACCATCGGCCAAAGGAAGGGCCTTGGCATCGGGGGCCTTGAAGACCCGCTGTATGTCGTCAAGCTGGACCCTGCGAACCGGCAGGTGATCGTCGGCCCGAAGGCTGCGTTGTCGACCCGCATCATTCCACTGCGTGAGATCAACTGGCTGGGCGATGAGGCTTTCGACAGCCGCCCCGAATGGCATCTGAAGGTCAAGGTCCGCTCCACCCGCCCGCCTCGGGATGCAATCCTCCGGCCGACCGGCCCGACCACGGCTGAAGTCGAGCTCTTGGCCCCCGAAGATGGCGTATCGGCGGGCCAAGCCTGCGTCTTCTATGCCCCCGAAGGCAGCCGCATCTTCGGCGGCGGCTGGATCTGGAAGGGACCCGCGTCTTGAAATCGCTGATTCTGGCGCTGGCCCTTGCCCTGCCCCTGCCCGCACTTGCCGAAACCCGCGACGACCGCATTGCGGCGGCAGAAGTCTATGTCGACATGGCGCTGGCCGATTTCGATATGGAAGCGATGATCGGCATGCTTTACCAGCCGATCCTTGAGCAAGTCGCGGCGGGCGGGGCGGTCTTGACGGACGATCAGTTGGCCAAGATCAAGGCGCTTTATCTGGATGCGTTCTTGGAACCCCTTCCCAAATTGATGCGCGATCAGGCCGGGATCATGGCCGACATGATGACGCTGGGTGAAATCACCGCGCTGACCGATTTCTACGCGACCCCCGAGGGCAAGTCGGTCATGGCGAAACTGCCGCAACTGACTGCCGCACAGCAGCCCGCGCTGAACGGCTTCATCGGGGCCAAGATGGATGAGCTGGTGCCGCAGGTCCTGGCCATCGTCAACGGCGAAGCCGCCCCGGCAGCGACTGCCGAACCGACGACGACGCCCTGAGACCCGAAACCGGGGTTTGCGCTAAGGTAGCCTGGCTTGCGCCGCCGCACTGCCCTGCAGTTCGACCTCAAGCCAGGTAATGAATTCCTGGATCAATGCGGTTGCGTCCTGCCGGACCTGAATGCACAGATCCTGCGGCGAGGATATCGCGAAATCCTCGACTGCAAGAAGTCGCCCCTGCACCAGAAGGTCGCGGATCGAATGTGACCAGGCCAGCGCCACGCCCTGACCCTGAATCGCCGCCTCGACAGCATGGGAGTGGGCCGAGAACTCCAACCGCCGCTTTTCGGGTCGCCAGCCAAGGCCCTGCGCCCCCAGAAAACCGGGCCAGTCGATCCAGTCACGCCCCGGCTGGTCAAGGTGGATCAATGCTGTTTCTGCCAGATCCTTCAAGCTTACCCGCGACGGCATCGTGGCTCTGAACGCCGGACTGCAAACGGCAATCACCCGGTCGGCAAAGCTTGCCGCCAAAGCGTATCCAGCCCGCAGCGGCCCGCCATACTGGATCGCCAGATGCGCCGGTTCGGACTGCAGATGGAACGGGCGGGCCGAGGTTAGGACCTTGATGTCTACCTCTCTCTCTGGTGCTTGAAACCGGCCAAGACGCGGCACCAGCCAATAGGCGGCAAGGCAAAGATCGGTAAAGACCAGCAACCGCCCGGGCGCCGGACCGGCCCGCAGCGAAACCGACGCGTCGCTGATCATGCGAAGCGCCGGCTCGATGTTTTCCGCATAAACCCTGCCAGCCGGGGTCAGGGTCACGTCATGGCGATGCCGTTCGAAAAGCGGCTGACCCAGGTCACGCTCCAGTGACCGGATCTGCTGGCTTATGGCTGATTGGCTCAGGTTCAACTCGACCGCCGCACGGGTAAAGCTGAAATGCCTGCAAACGGCCTCGAAGGCGGCAAGCGAAACCATGGGCGGAAGGGTCTGTCGAAGATTAGGCATAAGACATCCTTATCTCTAATGCAGGTCTAGTCGTTTGTCACTGGCAGTCGGCCAACCTAGGCTTGAACAGGTTGCACGACCGGAGGGACAAATGACCGAACTGACCGTGACCCCACTCACCGGAACCATCGGGGCCGAGATTTCGGGGGTGGATCTGGGCAAGCCCCTGGATCAGGGCACGCTTGATGCGATCTATCAGGTGCTGATCGAGCGGCTGGTAATCTTCTTCCGCGATCAGGACATCTCGCCCGCGCGCCATCAGGACTTTGCGCAAAGCTTTGGTGACCTCGACGCACCGCACCCGGTTTACAAGCATGTCCCCGGCTTTGACCGGATCGTCATGCTGGCCAATGATGCCAGCAACCCACCCGATACCGACGGCTGGCACACCGACGTGACGTTCCGGCAGAACCCGCCCTTCGCCTCGATCCTTGTGGCGCGCGATATCCCGCCGGTGGGCGGCGACACGCTTTGGTCGAACCTTTACGCCGCCTATGATGCACTGCCTGGCGAGATGAAGGCGATGCTGGAAGATGTGACCGTCGTTCATGACATGGGCGAATTTCGCAACAACTTTGGGGTAGGCGAAGTCGACGGCACAAAAATCACCGCAGCAATGCAGCGTTTCGGCTGTGCCCTGCACAAGGCGGTGCAGGTCCATCCGGTGACGGGGCGCAAGTTCCTGTACTGCAACGAAGGATTCGCGATGCATGTGCTGGGGATGACGACCCGGCAGTCGAGACGGTTGCTGCACTATCTTTTCGACCATCAGGACCGCCCGGAGTATCAGGTCTGCTTCAAATGGCGCGCAGGATCGGTGGCGATGTGGGACAACCGCTGCACCACGCATTACGCGGTGGCCGACTACTTGCCGCATTACCGCTGCTTGAACCGGGTGACTGTTGTGAACGACCGCCGCGCCCCAGGCCAAGCAACGAACCCGAGCTAGAGATGATCCAGAACCGACCGCGCTGCGCGCAGGCCCGGCGCCTCGCCTCCCTGCCCCAGCCGCTCCATCGTCAGGGCCATAGCGGCTTTCTGCGCTGAAGGATCGGCCAGCACTGCCTCCACTGCAACGGCAATGGAGTCAGGTTTGCAGGCAGGGCCAAGAAATTCCGGCACCACCCGCGTTTCGCTGACTAGATTGACCAGCGTAACCGTATCGATCAGCGCCGCCCGCTGCATCAACCACCAGCTGAACCAGTGCATGTCATAGGCAATGACCATCGGGCAGCCATTCGCCGCCAGTTCCAAGGATACCGTTCCCGACGCCGCCAGTGCCACATCGGCGGCGGCAAAAGCCCCGCGTTTCAGGGCGGGGTCCTCGATGATTTCGGGCTGCACCGCCCAGGCCCCTGTCAACTCTCTGATCAGCCCCGCCACGCCACGCACGGTCGGCAGCGCCACGCGCAGGTCGGGGTGGCGGGCATGCAATCGAGCGATCACCTCACCAAACACCGGAGCCAACCGCGAGACCTCGGACCGCCGCGACCCCGGCAGCGCCAGGAGCAGCGGCCCCTTGCCCTTGTACGCCGCCCGCTCGACGTCAGACGCCAGCGCCTCGGCCACCACCGGATGGCCGACGAAATCGCAGGTCATGCCCACGGCAGTCATGTAAGGCGGCTCGAACGAGAGGAGCGCCAGCACATGGTCGATAACGCGCGCCATCTTGGCGGCCCGTCCCGGTCGCCAGGCCCAGACCGAGGGGGCGACATAGTGGATGGTGCGAAAATCGGGGCGCGCGGCCTTGACGATCCTGGCCACCCGCAGACAGAAATCCGGGCTGTCGATGGTGATCAGCGCGTCGGCCCCGCTGGCAAGGGCGGATTGGGCCGCTTCGCGGATCCGGCGTTTCAGTGGGAAATACTTCGGCAGGATCTCGGCGATGCCCATCACCGAAAGCTCTTCCATCGGGAACAGGCTGGTCAGGCCTTCCGCCTGCATCAAGGGGCCACCGATGCCTTCGAAGATCACACCCGGCGACAAGGTCTTCAACCCCGCCATCAACGCCGCCCCAAGCCGGTCGCCGGACGGTTCGCCCGCGATCAGGAACAACCGCGTCATGGGTTGGTGATCTCCACCACCGGCCCGATGATTTTGGCGACCGGGACGAAGCCAAGCCCTCCGGCCTCTTGCGCGAAGCGACTGTCGAGCGAGTTGTCGCGATGATCGCCCAGGACGAAGACCGTTCCCTCGGGCACCGTCACCGGGCCGAAATCATCACTGGGGCCACCTGACATGGCATCCAGCACCTCCCAACTTGCGCCCGATGGCAGGGTCTCGGTCCAGCGCGCGATCTCACAGGTGGCAGCCTCGGCCTTGCTCCCCGGGCAAAAGGGCCACGCACTCTGCGGACCTTCCGGCACAAGACGTTGCAGATAGGAGGCCGCAGCGGTTTGCGGGACCTCGCTCCCGTTCAAGATTACCCGACCGCCGCGCAGTTCCACCGTGTCGCCGGGTAGGCCGATCAACCGCTTCACATAGGCGACGTCTGCCTGCAGCGGGTGATAAAAGACAATCGCATCCCCCTGCTCAACCGACGCTCGTGACAGTATGAACACGCAAGCACCCGGCTCGATGGCCGGCTTCATGCTGCCAGCAATGGGTTGAAAGCTGTCGTAGGGCCCTGTCAGGCACTCCGGACAAAAGCAGAAGGCCTGGGCGGGTTCGGCCATCACCACAAGAAGACCCGCCACCGCAAGCGCCGACAACGGCAAGAGACGCAGGACGTTCATTCCCGCGCCCAGAGGAACAGGCCCAACGCCCCCGCCAGACGCTGCATTTCGGCCAGGTCCAGGCAAATCACCCCGCCCGCCTGAAACGCGATGCCGCCAAGGCCTGCATCTGCGGCGACTTGCACCGTCGCAGGCCCAAGGGTCGGCAGGTCGATGCGCCGGTCCTGCCCGGGCTTTGACGCCTTGTAAAGCAGCCCCCGACCGCGTGCGGGATCAGGCCGTAGGCCGGGCTTCAGCCCGGCAACCCCCGCCAGCAGCGCGTCGGTTCCCGGCAGCGCCTCGACCCCAAGGCAAAGGCCCTGCGCCACCACCGCGCCCTGCCCCACATCCACCGCACCAAGGGCGGCCACAATCGCCGCCGCCCGGGTCGCATCCGCCTCATCCCGAGGGGTCACAGCCCCAGCCAGCACCCCCGGCCCCGGAAGCAGCCTGGGGGCCACGTCTTCGACCCCGGCGACGACAAAGCCTGCTTCCTCGAACAACTCCAACACCACGCGAAGGGTGGCGTCATCGCCTGCGGCCATTGCCTGCATCAGGCGGGGCAGCATCGTGGCGGTCTTGGGGTCCAGCAAAGCCGGGTCCAGGGACGGGCGCTGAACGGCCCCGGCAAAAACCACGCGTTCGACACCGTGGTCGCCAAGGTGGCGCAGGAACGGGGCCAGCCGCTCGACGCGAAAGGTGATGTCGACGGCAAGTCCGTCCGGCACAAAGCCGTTCAGCGCCGCCACCAGCGGAGGTGTCGCCATGGCCCCGACCAGCGCGGCAGGCAGGGCGCCGCTCCCCGCGATCAGCGCGGTCTTGGGACCCGATGTCACCGGCCGCCCTTTGGTGTCAGAAAGCTGCGGTCAGACTTGGACAGGATGAAATCGGCAATCTCGCGCACGAGCGGGCTGTCGCTTTCCTCGGCCAACTTGCGGGCTCGGTCCAGAAAACTACCGTCCTCCTGCGCCAGCGTCTGATAGGCGGCGCGAAGCGCGGTGATTCCGGCCCGATCCACCCCCCGGCGCTTCAGGCCGACCAGATTAAGCCCGTCCAACTCGCCCCGCGGGGCCTGTACCAAACCATAAGGGATGACGTCGTTCGTCACCATGGTCACCGCGCCGATGATCGCGCCATGGCCGACACGCACCCACTGGTGAATGCCCGACAAGCCGCCGACGATCACATCGTCGCCCAGCGTCACATGGCCCGCGATGGCGACATTGTTGACCAGGATCACCCGGTCACCGATCTGGGCATCGTGGCCGACATGTGCGCCGGTCATGATCAGGCAGTCATTGCCCACCCGCGTCACCCCGCCACCGCCTTCGGTGCCGGTGTTCAGCGTTGCCGCCTCGCGGATGCGGCAGCGTTGGCCGATGATCAGCCTTGTATGCTCGCCATGGTATTTCAGATCCTGCGGCACCTCGCCCACCGTGGCGAAGGGGAAGATCACCGTCTCGTCGCCGATATTGGTCCAGCCGGTCACCACGGCATGGCTTTTGACCGTGACCTGCGCCCCAAGCGTCACCTCCGGGCCGATCAAAGCGAAAGGGCCAATCTCGCAGCCGGCACCGATCACGGCACCGGGTTCGACCACGGCCATGGCGTGGATGCGGGCTGTCGGATCAATGCTCATGCTTTCGGCCCCATGCTTTCGGCCTTATGCTTTGGGAACATCGAACATCGCCATGAAGGTCGCTTCGCAGGCAAGTTCACCGTCGACTATAGCGCGGCCTTCGAATTTCCAGACCCGGCCGCCGCCGCGCAGCGCCTTGACGTGCAACTCCAGCACATCGCCCGGCACGACCTTGCGGCGGAATTTGACCCCGTCGACGCCCATGAAGAAGACATTGGCGTTCTTGTCCACCAGATCCATCGACATGCCAACAAGAATGCCGCTGGTCTGGGCCATCGCCTCGATGATCATCACGCCTGGAAAGATCGGCATACCGGGAAAGTGGCCCTGAAACTGTGGCTCATTGAAGGTGACGCATTTGATGCCGACGCAAGAGACGTTCGGAATGATGTCGCGGACCTTGTCGATAAGCAGAAACGGGTAACGATGCGGAATGATCCGCTGAATAAGCTGCAGATCGGCCGTCGTCGACACGGTAGTATCCATCGTATTGTCCCCTGCTGCCCGTTCTATGCCGGGTCGTCCCTGTCTGTGTTGCTAGCAACTCATCCGGCGGGTGACAAGTTCAGCGGTGGGGTCAGGGGACCACTTGCGGAGTGATCCCAGCCAAAAAAGCGCTGTCGACCTTTGCAATCGCCTCGTCAGTCACGTCGACCAGACTAAGCGACAGGATGACCGAAGATTTTTCCAAAAGCACTTGGGCGCCCCGCGCAGCCATGAGTTCACCAAGGACCGGCAACGCAGCGCGCTGAAAGGCCTTGCTGTCTTCTTCGCGTACGCCGGCAAGATCGCGTGCCTTGGAATCCTGTTGGGCACGAATCCGTTCGACCTTCTCATCGAATGCGGCAGCACGGGCGGAAAACTCTGCGACCGACAAAGTCTTGCGCAGATTGGTCAACTCTTGCTCTTCGGCCACCAACTCGGCCTGAATTCCGGCATTTTCCGCCTCAAGAGCGCGGGTAGCAATACGCTCGCGCTCGACGCTTGCCTTGCCAAAAGCGGATTCTTCAAACAGGCGCGCCCGGTCAAGGATCAATATTTGCAGCACCGGATCCGAGGTATTTCCCTCCTGTGCAGGAACCTGCCCGGAAAGCAAAAGGACAACAGGCAACGCCGACAAAAACCGTGTCAGCCAACCCCCGGCCCGCATGATCAGAACTTCGTCGAGATGGTCAGGTCGAAGGTCTGCTCCTCGTCGTAGTCTTCCTTGACCAGCGCATGGCTGAAGTTGAACCGCAACGGTCCTACTGGCGTGTTCCAGAAGATCGAAACCCCGGCGACGGCGCGCAGGTTAAGCCCGTCGTCAACAGGGCTGACGCCTGCGGTATTTTCCAGGCTCCATACCGAGCCGACGTCAAGGAACGCGCCGCCCGTTATTCCGTACTCTTCAGGCAAGCCCAGCGGGAAATCGGCTTCGAACCGGGCTACAGCAAACAGATTTCCGCCCAAGGCATCTTCATCGGTAGCATCAAGATCGCGCGGGCCAATACCATTGGGCGCAAAGCCACGAATCTTGCCGCTGCCGAAATACCGCTCGGTGACCCGGCTGGTACCATCACCAAGCGACGTTATTGCTCCGCCCTCGAAGATCACACGAACCGCGACCTCTTCGCTCATGATCCGCGTCTCGGCCAAGGCAAGGGCGGTCGTTTCGATGTATTCCGTGTCGCCGGCAAGACCCGAGAAATCCTGGTTGAAGCGGAAAAGCACGCCGCCCTTCGGATTCAGTCCGGTGATCCGGGTATCGTATTGATAGGTGTAACCCAATGAGACCGTCATCAGTGCATCCGATGCATTTTCGGCCAGAAGAATGGGCGAGTCGCCAGTATAGTCCGAAATCTGGTCGTCAGAGACCCGCAAACGCAGATCCAGATCTGACTGCTCACCCAGTGAAAAGCCGATACCGGTAGTGACACCGATATTGCGAGTGCTGTAGGCGGCATTATCGCTAGTCGATGTCCGGTAATAGGCACCGACACTAAAGCGAAGATCCCGCCCAAGCAGCGCCGGTTCGGTAAAGTTGAAGCTGGAGTCTTGCGTGTCGGTTCCAGTAGCCAGGTTCAGCGACAGCTTCTGGCCACGGCCAAGGAAGTTTGTCTCGGAGAACCCGACGTTGAGGCCTGCACCCGTGGCCACCGAATAGGACAGACCCAGGCTGAGTGAGCCTGTCGGCTGCTCTTCGACATCCACTTTGACCACGACCTGATCGGGACCCGAGCCGGGCTCGGCCTCGACCTGGGCATCGGCAAAGAAACCAAGTGCCCGAATCCGTTCAGCTGATTGCCGAATTTCGCGCGGATTGAAGGGGTCGCCTTCGACAGTGGCAAATTGGCGACGTATCACCTGATCCAACGTGGTTGCGTTGCCTTCTATGTCGATCCGTTCGACAAAGACGCGATCCCCACGGACGATAGCAAATTCGATGTCGATAGCTTGATTGCGCTCGTCGCGGGTGATTCGCGGTTCGACCCGGACAAAGTTCAACCCCTTGCGAAGCGCCAGGGTTTCCATCCGGGTAATGTTGTTGTCGATCAAAAGCGGCGAATAGATCTGGCCAGTATTGATCTTGCGGATCTCGAAAAACTCGGCGGCATCGACGCCTTCGACTTCCGAGACGACCGTGACCGCGCCAATCGTGTGCTGAAGACCCTCGCGGACGGTAAACGTCACGAAGGTCGCGTCACGTTCGCGGGTGACGTCGGCGCTGGCATCCAGCACCTGAAAATCAATATAGCCGCGCGACAGGTAGAACTGGGTCAGCACCTCTTTGTCCAGCTCCAGCCGCTCGGCGACAAAGGTGTCTTTCTGGATAAAGTTGCGCAGAAGGCTTGCCTGCTTGGTCTCAAGCACCTGACGCAGACGGCGATCGGTGAAAGCGCGGTTGCCAACAAAGGACAGCCGCTCGATTTCCACGACCTTTCCTTCGGTTACTTCGAACACCAGATCGACGCGGTTGTCGGACCGGCGGATGATCTTTGGCGTGACGGTTGCGGCCAGACGGCCCTGCACACGATACGCCTCGGAAATGGCTGCGGCGTCAGATTCGGCAAGGCTGGGCGAATAGACCCGGCGCGACTGCGACTGGATCATCGTGTACAGCGCCTCATCCTTGAGGCGCTTGTTGCCCTCGAAGTTGATCACGTTCACGATCGGGTTTTCCACGACCCTGATCGTAAGGGTCGAACCCTGGGGAACAAGTTCCACACTCTCGAACAGTCCCGAGTTCGCAATCCGTTGATAAGCATCATTCAGGGCGGCGGCGGACACCTCGTCGCCACGGGTGATTCCGGCATAGGACAATATGGTCGCGGCATCGACACTGGCATTGCCTTCGATCACAACGTTCGAAAAGGAAAAGCTTTGAGCGTAGGCAGCACTCAGGAACAGCGGAGAACCCGTTGCAGCACCTAAGAAAACCGCTTTTGCAAGCAGACGGGCCACAGCCTTCGCCCGGGACGAACGCCCCTTGGTCGCGCGTTGGGTCATCTGCATCTTGCTTCCTCGTCGTGCTTCATTGTCTTTGATTGACTATCGGGAAAGCCAAGCTTTGTCAAAAGCCTGCGGTCCCTGTGGATAAGTTTCCAACATCTTGTGGGGGCGAGGCATTTGCGGGCAGCGCGGCAATGACTGCGCCGCCCTGCCAGCATCCGTCAGACACAGACCAGATCGCGGCTGAGGGCGTAGATCATGGCGGTGATGACGATGGTCAACCCGACCGTCATCAGCACCCGAAGGGCAGCATCTGGTGGGGGGCGGCGGACCACTGCCTCATAGGCGAAGAACACCAGATGGCCGCCGTCCAGAACCGGAATCGGGAACAGGTTGATCAGCCCGATGCCCAGCGACAGGAAGGCCAGCGTGGTCAGGAAATCCAGCGCCCCGTTGCGCGCCGAATCTCCCAGCGTTTCCGCAATCCCGATTGCGCCCGAGAAGTTGCAGTTGCTGATCTTGCCGGAAACGATATGGGCCAGTCCTGAAAACGTCCCGGTGATGCCGCGCCACATCGTTTCGGCGGCTCCGGTGACGGTTTCCCATGGTCCCAGCGACCGGATGCCGGGCTCGAACACCGACCCCGAGAACAGGCCCAGCAGGTAGCGTTCGGTAAAGCCGCCGGTTGCCTCGTCCGGGACGGTGCGGATGCGCGGGCTGAAGGCGATGTCAAAGCTGGACCCGTCGCGCCAGATTGTCAGCGCCACCGGTTTGCCTTGGCTTGCAGTCACCACTTCGACCAGTTCGTCGAAATAGGCGATGTCGCGGCCCCCGGCTTTCAGGATCACGTCACCCGCCTGAAGCCCCGCGTCCAAGGCGGCTGACCGCAGTTGCACCCCGCCCACCACCGGCACCTGCGGATGCGGGGCCTGGACCACTTGTTCGGTCCCGTCCCGCAGCACGGTATAATCCAGCGTCAGATTGCCGCGCAGCGCCTCGGCGGCGGCGGCAAAGCTTTCCCAGTCAGGCGTCGCAGTGCCGTTCAGCGCGACGATCACATCGCCGACCGCCAATTCCTGTTCGGCATAGGGCAGCGGCAAAAGTTTGCCAACAGAAGGTTCCTCTAGCGCGATGCCGCTATAGGCCAGCAGCCCCACAAGCATGGCAAATGTCAGGATGAAATTCGCCAGAGGACCCGCAAAGACCGTGGCCGCCCGCGCCCAAAGGGGGGCACCGGTCATGGTATGGCGCCGCTCCTCTGCCGAAAGCCCGGACAGATCGCCCGCTTGGACAGAACTTGCATCCGCATCGCCAAGGAATTTCACATAGCCGCCAAAGGGGATCGCCGCGATCTGCCATTGGGTGCCGCGCCTGTCGATGCGCCGCCAGATCACCTTGCCGAAGCCGATGGAAAAGACCTCGGCATGAATGCCCGACCAGCGGCCGACGATGTAGTGCCCATACTCATGCACGAAGACGATGACCGACAGGCCGATGACGAAGAACAGCGCTGTCCAAAGCGTGCCGCCCGCCGCAGATACAATGGCTTCCATTCAGTCCGCTCCTGCTGCGCGGCGCGCAATTTCGCCCGCCCGTGTTCTTGCCAGATGGTCCATCGCGGCCACGTCCTCAAGGGCAAGGCCGCCGATTTCCGGACCGATGTCGCCATCCACCGCGGTCAAAGTGGCCTCGACCACGCCTGCCATGGCCATGAAACCGATGCCACCGGCCAGAAAATGATCCAGCGCCACCTCTTTGGCCGCGTTGAAGGCAGCCCCGGACAGCCCGCGTCGTGCCATGACCTCGCGCGCAAGGCGCAAGGCGGGATAGCGCTGCAAGTCGGGCGCGCGGAAGGTAAGGGTCGCGACCTGTGCCAGATCCAGCCGTGCCACCGGCAAAGCCTGACGCGAGGGCCAGTTCAGCGCATAGCCGATGGCGTGGCGCATGTCGGGGGTCCCCAGATGCGCCATGATCGCGCCGTCACGGTAGCCGACCATGGAATGGATCAGGCTTTCGGGGTGGATGATGACCTCGATCTGGTCGGGCAAGACGCCGAAATATTCGCGGGTCTCGATCACCTCCAGCGCCTTGTTGAACATGCTGGCAGAATCGATGGTGATCCTCTGACCCATCGCCCAGTTCGGATGCGCCAGCGCGTCGGTGACGGTGGCATGTGCCAAAGCCTCCAGCGGCCAATCACGCAGGGCACCGCCGCTTGCGGTCAGGATGATGCGTTCGACGGCAGCGATATCCTCACCCACCAGCGCCTGAAAGATCGCGGAGTGTTCAGAGTCCACCGGCAGGATGTGCGCGCCATGGGCCGAGGCGGTGGCCATCAGCAAGGGCCCGGCCGTCACCAGCGATTCCTTGTTGGCCAGCGCCAGCGTTGTCCCGTGCCGCAGCGCGCGCAGGCCCGGCACCAGACCGGCAGCCCCCACAATCGCGCTCATCACCCAGTCGGCAGGGCGGTCAGCGGCCTCGGCTATCGCCTGCACTCCGGCCTGGGCCTCAACGCCCGAGCCTGCCAGTAGGTCGCGCAGGGCAGCAAGATCGGCAGGGTCCGAACATACCGCGACCCCGGCCCGCAATTCGCGAGCCATTTCGGCCAGCAGGGCGATATTGCGGCCCCCGGTCAGGGCGACCACTTGATACGCCCCTGCCCCGCCCGCACGCCGGATCAGATCGACCGTCTGCGCGCCGACCGACCCGGTCGCGCCAAAAATGGAAACCTTTCGCACCCGGTCTAGCCCCCGATCAACGGCGTAACCGGCACGACAAGCCCGATCAGCAGCACCAGCACAACCGCGCCGATCAAGGCGTCAAACCGGTCCAACAATCCACCATGTCCGGGGATCAGGCCTGATGCATCCTTGACCCCGGCCCGCCGCTTGATCCAGCTTTCCACGATGTCGCCCATCTGCCCGGCAAAGGCCACCAACGCCGACAAGGGAAGCAAAAGCCAGCCTGCACCGGCGAAGATCACAAAGCCAAGCCCGACCAGCGCCGCGCCGATCCAGCCTGCAATCGTGCCCGACCAGGTCTTCTTGGGGCTGACCTTTGGCCAGAACTTCGGCCCGCCCAGCATCCGACCGGCAAAGTATCCGAGCACGTCCGAGGCGACGACAACGGCCATCAGCCACAGGATCGCAGTGATCCCCGCCGCGTCGCGCAAGGTGACAAGCCCGAAGCCCGCCAGCATAATCGCCAAGGCATAAGCTCCGGCAAGGCGGCGATCGCGGCGCGGGGTCAGGATCAGGACCAGCGTCGGCACCACCAGGAACAGCCCCGCGACCTGTCCATTCAGGACCAGCGCCAGACCCAGTGCCGCACCTCCGGCACCCGCGACCGCCAAAGGCGTCGCCTGCCGCGAGGGCGCGGTCATCGTCGCCAGCTCCCATAGCATGACTGCCGTCAGCACCACCACCAGCGCCGCAAAGGCCAGCCCCCCCAGCCATATTTCCACCGCCCCCGCCGCGACCATAACGATTGCCGACAACAGCCTTGGCCGCAAGTCAGCCCATTTCTGCGCGGTGTTGACGGGTTCCCCTGTCATTTCACCACCCCGCCGAACCGCCGTTCACGGTTGGAAAAGCGCTGCACGATCGCGGCAAGCTCATCCGGGGTGAAATCCGGCCACAAGGTTTCGGTAAATTCGTATTCGGCATAGGCCGTCTGCCAGGGCAGGAAGTTCGACGTCCGGGTCTCGCCGCTGGTGCGGATGACAAGGTCAGGGTCGGGCAAGCCGCCGGTGTCCAGCCGTTCTGCGAAGGCGGCCTCACTTATATGCGTGGGGTCCAGCAGACCTGCCGCCGCCGCTTCGGCCAGTTTGCGGACAGCGCGGAGGATCTCATCCCTGCCACCATAGTTGATCGCGACTGTCAGGTTCAGCCGGTCATTGCCAGCCGTCCGGGCTTCGATCCCGGCCATCAATCGTTGCAGGCGCGGGTCAAGACGCCCACGCTCGCCGATGAAGCGCATCCGCACGCCAGCTTGCGCCAACTTGTCGGCCTCCCGCTCGATATAGCGGGCAAAGATCGCCATCAGGCCAAGCACTTCTTCGGTGGAGCGCTTCCAGTTCTCAGTCGAAAAGGCGTAAAGCGTCAGCCAGCGTATTCCAAGTTCGGGGCAAGCACTGACAATCTCGCGCACCCGCTCAACACCCTTGCGGTGACCGACCAGTCGGGGCCAGCCCCGGCCAGTCGCCCAGCGTCCATTGCCATCCATGATGATCGCAAGGTGGTTGACCGGACGAAGGGCAGAGGTGTTTGCCACGAACTTGGACACGTCGACAGCCTCCGGTCGTCAGACTTGCATGATTTCCTGCTGCTTGCCCTCAAGCGCGCGGTCAATGGCGGTGATGGCCTTGTCGGTCATCTCTTGCACTTCTTCCGACCACATCTTCTGGTCGTCCTCGCCCATGCCCTTGGCTTTCTTGATCTGGTCCATGCCATCGCGGCGCACGTTGCGGATCGCGATCTTGGCGTTCTCGGCGTAACCCGCAGCGACCTTGGTCAACTGCTTGCGGCGTTCCTCGTTCAGTTCCGGAATCGGCAGGCGGATCAAGGGGCCGTCGGTCACCGGGTTGATGCCGATGCCGCTTTCGCGGATCGCTTTTTCGACCTTCGAGATCATCGCCTTGTCCCAGACGTTGATCACCACCATCCGGGGTTCCGGCACGTTCACGGTTCCCAGTTGGGTGATCGGGGTCATCTGGCCATAAGCCTCGACCTGAATCGCATCGACGATCGACGCCGAAGCGCGCCCGGTCCGAAGTGAAGCGAATTCATGCTTCAGCGCGGTCATCGCGCCATCCATCCGGCGCTGCAGATCATCGGTGTCGATCGAGATATCTTCATGTGCCATTGGTCGTTCCTTAGAGGTCATCAAGACAGCGCAGCAATCGGATGAGCTCTTATGCCCTCATACTACCTCTGCGTTCGTTCGCCTTGATTACCCTTCCGCCCGGCTCAGAACAACCCGACAAAACGCTCGGGAACGATGCGCAACTCACGCTGGACATACATGGATGACGAATAGCGGTCCTTGCCCCCGGTAAAGGATGCACAAAGCTTGTACCGGTCCATTTTGAAATCGAAACCCTGCCCGAAAGCCTCGATCGGTTGGTCAAGGACGTTGTCTGCCATGAAACGATAGGATTCCATGCCCCGCGACCAGGTCCCGGCTCCGATGTTCACGACAGTTCCCGCAGCGTTCACGCAGTTCATCTGCGACCGAAGATCATGCCGCATGAAGTGGAACTTCGTGTCAAACCACTTGAGGTGGAAAAGGTAAAGATTATCATCAAGAAACAATTTCGGATAGTTAGAGGCATGACCATCCGGGTTCCAGAAGATGTCGCGGCGCGTGATACAAGGCTTGGCATAGCGACCATTGACCCGAACAAACTTGCGCTGCGCCAGCATCTTAAGCGAATAGTCGTAATCGTGTTCAATATCCCGCCGATGCACCACCTCAACAGGAAAGGGCGTGATCACCTCACGCTCGCGCGGGATGTTTTCGATATAGTCGATGACATTGGAGCCAGCGGTCGGATCAAGGACCACCACTTCGTCAACGTCATTGTAGATGACGTTGTCATACATGTGGGTCAGGCCCGATCCGAATTTCGTGATGAAGCTCCATCGGTCGGAATCCATCCCCGCATAAGGCTCGTGGCGGTTGACTTGCATGATGTTGCATCCGCGCGCGATGTCTTCGACGTATTCCTGCGGACCATGGGAAATGATGAAAAGGTTCTTACGGTCCGTAAAGCGCGAATAATAATCGACCCAAAGTTTCAGGAAGAATTCGTCTTGATAGACCATCGTGATCAGAGCGGTACTCATCGAAAGTCTCACCGGCCATTGACGAAAAGGAAATGCCCCTGCGGCAACGGCTCAGACCGATAGCCCAAGGCGCCAAGGAACTCGACCTGCTCGTTGATATCGCGACCCCTGAATTCGGTGCAAATAACCGGCTTGAACTTTTCCAAAGTCTGCTGCATCCCCCGCAAGGCCATCATCTTTGTGCCTTCAAAGTCGATCTTTACATAATCGACCTGGGGCAGGTTCATCTCATCAATCGAGATGGATTGATATTCACCGTCATCGCGCGCAACAAAAGTCGTTTCGCCCAGCGAGAAATGGCGCTGCCGACCAAGCGCCAGTCTTGCCGAACCATCAGCGACGACCTTCTGGTGAACCGTTGCATTCTCGATCCCGTTCAGAGCCAGCGTCCGCTGAATCACAGGCACCAGCACCCCTTGCGGTTCAAATACATGCACATGTGCGGCTTGGAACTTTTTGGCATAAACAACCGCATGCTCCCCAAGATAGCCGCCGATGTCCAGCATCACGCCGCCAATCGGTATCTTGCGGGACAAGGAAATCAACAGATCATGATCGAAAATGCGCTTGAAACGCATCAATTCCGTCTGAACGTGGTCATCACCGGCAAGCGGCACATGAAACTTTAGCAGTGTATCGTTGAACACCACGTCTGCCACCCGATCGGGTCCAAGGCTGATAAGTTTGGCTGCAACTTCAAGATTGATGGTGCCTTGGCGTAGCGATCCAAGGACCTTGGTCAAATTGTTCCGGAGCATCGAAACGACTTCAGCGAAGTCTTCAGCAACTGGATCGACGACCGGAGTGACAAAGGTCACTTCGTCACCCGGAACATCTGGCACCGCAGGACGCTCAGCCTCAACGGGTTCCGGCAGGTCCTCGATATAATCTTCGCTCGCAGTCTCTTGGTTCGGTGTCGAAGTCGGATCGGAGTTTGCCATTTTATTCCATCGCGCAATCATTTTACGGTTTCGCGTAACGACGATAACTGGAGGCATCCCCGCTAAGCAATACCTGCAACTTGGTCAAGGACGACTCGACCGCCTCGTTTGAGTCACACGGGATTTTCGTGGCGTCAAACAAAATCTGCTACAAGAGCGATCAACCCTGCACCCGCGTATAGGTCCCCTCGCCCGCCAGAATCCCCCGGAAACCGCCCGGTTCGTCCAATGAAAAGACGATGATAGGCAGCGCGTTGTCCCGCGCCAGCGCAATCGCGGTCGCGTCCATCACGCCCAGATGCTTTTCCAGCACCTCGTCATAGGTGACGCGATCATAGCGCTTTGCATCAGCGTGCTTCTTGGGGTCCTTGTCATAGACGCCGTCAACCTTGGTGCCCTTGAAGATCGCCTGACAGGCCATCTCGTTGGCGCGCAGGGTCGCGGCTGTGTCAGTCGTGAAATAGGGGTTCCCCGTGCCGGCGGCAAAGATGCAGACGCGCTTTTTCTCAAGATGGCGCACCGCGCGGCGGCGGATATAGGGTTCGCAGACCTGGTCCATCGGGATGGCGCTGATGACGCGGGTAAAGACGCCGATTTCCTCCAGCGCCGACTGCATCGCCAGCGCGTTCATCACGGTTGCCAGCATGCCCATGTAGTCGGCCGTCGTCCGCTCCATCCCCTGCGCCGACCCTTGCAGCCCGCGAAAGATGTTGCCACCGCCGATGACCATGCAGATCTCGACCCCAAGGTCACGAACCGACTTTACCTCTTGCGCGATGCGGGCAACGGTCGGCGGATGCAGGCCAAAGCCCTGATCGCCCATCAATGCCTCACCCGAGATTTTCAGCATCACGCGGCTATACTTGACCGCAGCACCGGTTTCGGTGGCTGTTCCGGACATGGGACCCCCTGCATTTCGTTTTGGTATTGGACTGGGACGCAAAATGTCGCAAAACTGCGACAGATTCAACCGCAGATCGGCCAAATCCGGCAATGAAACTGAACAGCATTTCGCGCCAAGCGCCCGTGCTGATCGCGGGGCCGACCGCCAGCGGCAAATCTTCGTTGGCGATGGAGCTTGCGGCGCGCGATGGCCGCGTGATTGTGAACGCCGATGCGCTGCAGGTCTATGACACGTGGCGGGTACTGACCGCGCGGCCCACACTGGCCGACGAGGCCGCCCTGCCCCATGCGCTGTATGGTCATGTCGCCCGCACCCAGCCCTATTCGGTTGGCCACTGGCTGCGCGACGTGGCCGCTTTGCTGGACCAGCCCTTGGTCATCGTTGGTGGCACGGGGCTCAACTTCACCGCCCTGACCCGGGGGCTGGCCGTGGTGCCCGAGGTGCCGCCTGAGGTTCGCACCGAGGCCGACTTCCGCCACGCCGGTGACGGGATTGCTGGCCTCTTGGCCGAACTTGACCCCGAAACCGCCGCCCGGATTGACCCTCAGAACGGCGCCCGTGTCCAGCGCGCGTGGGAAGTGCAGCGCGCCACCGGTCGGGGCCTTGCAAGTTGGCAAGATGAGACCCCGCCACCACTGATGCCGCTGCCCGAGGTCGAGGCTATCGTCCTGACCCCCGATCCCGACTGGCTGAACCAGCGTATCGACCGCCGCTTTGCCGCGATGATCGCAGGCGGCGCACTGGAGGAGGCCCGAGCCAATCTGCCCGGCTGGACCCCGAGCCTGCCCTCGTCCCGCGCTATCGGCGGGCCGGAGCTGATTGCGCATCTGCGGGGGGGCCTGACCCTGTTCGAGGCCACCGAAGCGGCCACCCTGGCCAGCCGTCAATATGCCAAACGCCAGCGCACCTGGTTCAGATCGAACATGAAGACGTGGCGGCAGCTTTCCCTGCCCTGACCAAGGGTTGCGGCGCGACCTTGCAGTGGATCTGCCGATACTCACAGGGTTATGCACATAAAAATGCAACACCTGTGGATAACTTCGCGAATCGGCCGAAATTTGTCTTGGGTTGCCGGTCGGGCGCTGGTTAACTGCCCGAAGCTGCGCCAAAATCCAGGGATCTGCCCCATCATGAACACGCTTACTCCGGTTTCCCGGCCCCGGCTGGTCGCCATTCCGCGCCTTGCGGCGGGGGGCAAATGGCGGGTCGAGGCGATGCGCTCGCTGTCGGAACCCTGCTTGCTGTGGTTCACCAAGGGTCAGGGTCGAATCACGATCTCGGGGGTGACGCGCGGCTACACGGCACATAATGCGGTCTTCATCCCCGCAGGCGTCATGCACGCCTTCGATGCCGGGCCGCAGGTCTTTGGCTCGGCGGTGTTTTTCGGGCGCAATACCGATGTCGTTTTGCCCAAGGTTGCGCTGCATCTGCGCATCCGCGAAACCAATGCCCAGCAGGAGGTGAACATCCTGCTTGATTCGGTCCTGCGTGAGATTGAAAGCGCCACCCCGGCCCATGACCGCGCGACCGAGGCCTATATCGGCCTGCTTGGCGTCTGGCTGGAGCGTCAGGCCCGCAAGGCCGACGCGACCCTTGTGCCGCGCCAGGATGCAACCCGACGGTTGGTCGCCCGCTATACCGCGCTGTTGGAGCGGAACTTCCGCTCCGGCATGGGGGTGGCCGACTTTGCCACCGCCTTGGGGGTCACGCCAACCCATCTGACGCGCTGCTGCAACACAGCCTGCGGGCGTCCGGCCAGCGCGCTCTTGCAAGACCGCCGCATCTTTGAAGCACGCAAGCTTCTGGCCGAAACCCGGATGCCGGTCGGCAAGATTGCCGAGCAGTTGGGCTTCAACTCGCCCGCTTATTTTACCAGGGCCTTCCAGCATCTGACCGGAAAATCGCCAACGGCCTTCCGCCGCGCAGGGTAGTGATAAAAGCGACACTCGACTGTCGCCCAAAGACAGAGCGTGTCGTTAACGTGACACAGAATGACGAAAGCAGTCGTTGACGCAGCTACGAAAAAAATGCGGAATATGTTTCGGGGGTGCGCAGATTGCGCAAGCGTTTGGGCTGTTCCGGCAAGGGCCGGTACTTCGCAAAGGCGTGGGTGTCTGCGTTGCCGTTGCCAATAAGAAAACCAGACAGGGAGACAACGATGAAAGACATGAACCACATGGCCGACGTTCATCCGGCCGCAGTAATGTATGCGGACGAGGTTGCCGCCGGCACCCTTAGCCGCCGCGAATTTCTGGTGCGGACGACCGCACTGGGCGTATCGACCGTGGCCGCCTATGGCCTGCTGGGCCTGAACGCCCCGGCCCAAGCCGAAGCACATGCCACCTCGGGCGGCACGCTGCGCATGGCGATGGAAGTCAAGGCGCTGAAAGACCCGCGCACCGCTGACTGGTCGCAAATCTCCAGCGTCACCCGTGGCACGCTGGAATACCTCGTCGAGTACAACGCCGACGGCTCGCTGCGCGGCATGCTGCTGGAAGGCTGGGAAGCCAACGCCGACGCCACCGAATTCACCCTGAAAGTGCGTCCGGGCGTCAAGTGGAACAACGGCGACGATTTCACCGCCGATGACGTCGCAAACAACCTTCTGCGCTGGTGTGATGGCCGCGTGGCCGGTAACTCGATGGCATCGCGCGTTGCGGCCCTTTGCGACGAGCTGAAGGAAATGCAGCCCGATCCGGCTGACGCGACCAAGACGGTTGAAGTCACCGTCCTGCAGCCGACCGCTGGTGCCGTGACCGTCGTCGATCCGATGACCGTGCTGATCAAACTGAAAGCGGCTGACATCTCGATCATCGTCGGTCTGGCAGACTATCCGGCAGCTGTCGTTCACAGCGGCTATGACAACGGCGACCCGGCAGTTGCCGTCGGCACCGGCCCCTACCTGATCGAAACCATGGAAGTCGGCGTCAAGGCCCATCTGGCCCGCAACACCGCCCACACCTGGTGGGGCACCGAAGTTTACGGTGGCCCGTATCTTGACCGCATCGAATACGTCGACCTTGGCTCGGACCCGTCCGCCGAAGTCGCCGCTGCCGGTTCGGGCGAGATTGACACCGTCTTCCAGTCGACCGGCGAATTCATCGACCAGTTCGAAGCCCTTGGCTGGGGCAAGTCCGAAGCGGTCACCGCCGCGACCCTGGCTGTGCGCTTCAACCAGCTGGCGGAAGAGTACAAGACCAAAGAGGTTCGCACCTCGCTGGTCAAGGCCGTCAACAACGCGGTCGTGCTTGAGCTTGGCTATTCGAACCAGGGCACCGTGGCCGAAAACCACCATGTCTGCCCGATCCATCCCGAATACTTTGCCCTGCCCGCGCTGGTGGTTGACCCCGCCGCCGCCAAGGCTGGCATCGAAGCTGCCGGGATGGCCGACGTCGAGTTCGAGCTGACCTCGCTGGACGACGCCTGGCAGGCGGCCACCTGTGACGCGGTTGCGGCACAGATCCGCGATGCGGGCATCAAGATCAAGCGCACCACCCTCCCGGGTTCGACCTTCTGGAACGACTGGCTGAAGTTTCCGTTCTCGGCCACCGAATGGAACATGCGTCCGCTTGGCGTGCAGATTCTGGCGCTGGCCTACAAATCGGGCGTGGCGTGGAACGAGTCGGCCTTCGCCAATGCCGAGTTTGACGAGCTGCTGACCAAGGCGATGGCAATCGCCGACGCTGCCGAGCGGTCCAAGGTCATGGAGCGGCTTGAGCAGATCATGCAAGAAGAAGGCGTGATGATCCAGCCCTACTGGCGCTCGATCTACCGCAGCTTCGACGCCAAGGTCATGGGCTGCGACATGCACCCGACGTTCGAGCATCACCACTACAAGTGGTGGATCGCCGCTTAAACCGGCCATCCTGATCGGGGCGCGCACCAGTTGCGCGCCCCACCCTTCTCTCCTCCGGAACGCCGGAGGCCGATTTCTTGCATCCTGATCGGAGCCGGACATGTTGAAGTTCGTCATCAAACGCCTGGGTGTCATGCTGCTGACAGCGTTGGCCCTGACCTTCATCGTCTTCTGGCTGACCAACTTGCCGCCGAACCTGGAAAAGCTTGCCAAGTCCGAAGCCGGCACCCGGATATCCGACGCCGAAGTGCTGACCTGGCTGGCCGAGAACGGCTATAACTCGTCGGTGATGAACCGCTATGGCCAGTGGCTTGGCGTCGTTCCCGGCTGGACCGGCACCGCAGCAAGTGGGGCTGCAATCGGGCGCTGCGTTCCGACAGCTGCTGATCCGGCCGCTGTTCCCACCTATTGCGGCCTGCTGCAGGGCAACTGGGGGATGTCCACTGTCTTCAAAAAACCGGTGGCCGAAGTGGTCGGGCGCGGTCTTGGCCTGACTAGCTGGCTGATGCTGGCGGTCATGCTGCTGATGGTGCCGATCTCGCTGCTCTTGGGCGTCCTGTCCGGCATGCGCGAAGGATCGGGCACCGACCGGGTGCTGTCGGCCTTTTCCATCGTCTCGACCGCGACACCGGAATATGTTTCGGGCGTGATCCTGATCGCCATTCTTGCCTCGCCCACCACCGGATTTTCGCCGATGCTGGTCGAAGCCGGGCTGATCGAGGGCAAGACCCTGTTCATGGGCACCGCGACCGGTGCGATGGACGACATCAACTTCTGGAACTTTACTCTGCCGGTGCTGACCATCGCCCTTTACGGCATCGGCTATATCGCCCGGATGACCCGCGCCTCGATGACCGAGGTGATGACCGCGCAATACATCCGCACCGCCCGCCTGAAGGGCGTCAGCTTCCGTCAGGTCGTCATGCGCCATGCGCTGCGCAACGCGCTGATAGCACCCTTTACCGTGATCATGCTGCAGTTCCCTTGGCTCTTGAACGGCGTCGTGATCGTAGAGATTCTGTTCAACTACAAAGGCTTCGGCTGGACGCTTGTGCAAGCTGCGGGCAACAATGACATCAACCTCTTGCTGGGCTGTTCGGTCGTGGCGGTGTTCGTGGTGCTGGTGACCCAGCTCATTTCGGACGTCGGCTATGTCTTCCTGAACCCCCGCATCCGCATATCCTGAGGAACCGCCATGGAAGCCCTGACCTGGTTCGGAAGCTATTCGTCAATCTTCGGCCCGCCCCTCTCGGCCATTCTGGGCGCGATGGTGATGGTCTGGCTGACCTCGGCCCTTCTGGGGTTTGCCAGCAATAACGGGCAGACGGCCCTGTTTCGCACCGGCATCCTGTCGATGACGTTCCTATTTGTCGCCTTCTACATCCTGATCTACCTGTTCTTCATCGGCGGGGTCGAGGTCGACTTCCAGTCAGTGCTTCGGACCCTTCTGTGGATCGCCGCCATTCTGGTCGCCTTCGGTCTTTTTGCCGCTCTGACCAGCTGGATCCTGCGCAACCTCTTGGACGATGCGGGCGGCCTGTTGCGCGGCGCATCGGGGCTTTTGTGGAAGCTGCTGGCGGTGCTGGTGCTGGTCTGGGTGGTGGTCACCGTAGCCACCGGCACGACTGCGGATCGTGGCATCGTGGCGTCGATCGTGACGCGGCTCTGGCCGGTGTGGGTTTCCCTTGCCGTCATGTTCGCCCTGTCGATCACCTTCAAGAAACGCCTTGGCCTTTACGGCAAGCTCTTTGACAGCCCGGTCGGCATGATCGGCTTCGGCATCGTGATGTTCTGGGTCTTCACCGCGATCTTTGCCGATATGATCATCACCATGGACCCGTTGGGCCAGTTCTCGGGGTCAAAGAACGCCATCCCCGGCTCGCCCCTCAAGGCCCCCGAGGACGGCGCCTTCGCGCATTTCCTGTTCGGCGCCGACCATGTCGCCCGCGATGTCTTTTCCCGCATGGTGATGGGCGCGCGCGAAGTCCTGAAAATCGCCCCCGCCGCGACGCTGTTCGCCTTCATGGTCGGCATCACGCTGGGCCTGCCCGCCGGTTACTTCGGTGGCCGGCTCGATACCGTGCTGTCCTTCCTTGCCAACCTCGTGCTGGCCTTTCCGGTCATCCTGCTGTTCTACCTGCTGGTCACCCCCGAGATCGTGCTTCTGGGCATCCCCACCTATATGGCGGCCTTTCTGTTCCTGTTCCCGATCTTCTTCATCGCGATCCTGATCAACTCGCGCTATTTCACCAACCCGCCGCAGCGCAACCTCTACCTCGGCATCGCCATGCTGATCGCGGTCTGGGCCTATTCCGGGCTGGCCTTCAACGCCGACCCGCTGGGCGTCTGGGGGATGAGCCCGAACCTTCTGAACGTCTTCGTCTCGGTGGTGTTCGTGAACTCGCCCGGGGTGTTCCGTCTGGTGCGCGGCATGGTGATGGACATCAAGACCCGTGACTATGTGGCTGCCGGTCAGACCCGGGGCGAGGGGCCTTGGTATATCATGCTGTGGGAAATCCTGCCCAACGCGCGCGGGCCGCTGATCGTCGATTTCTGCCTGCGCATCGGTTACACCACCATCCTGTTGGGCGCGCTTGGCTTCTTCGGCCTGGGCGTCAGCCCCGAAAGCCCGGACTGGGGTTCGACCATCGATGACGGCCGCAAGCTTCTGTCGATCGTGCCGCACCCGGCCCTTGCCCCTGCCCTGGCCCTGATGAGCCTGGTCCTTGGCCTGAACCTTCTGGCCGACGGCCTGCGCGAAGAAAGCCTGAAAGACTGATAGCTTCCTCTCTGCCCAAATATCCCGGGGGTCCGGGGGCTGGCCCCCGGTCCTACCTCTCCTCCGGTCCCACACCAGAAGTCAAAGCGAGGCTGCCATGACTGACACCGCCAAAGACACCGCATGGGACCCGTCCAAACCGATCCTGGAAATCGAGAACCTCTCGATTTCCTTCTTCACCCGTCTGCGCGAAATTCCGGCGGTGATGGATTTTTCCTGCACCGTCATGGCCGGTGAGGCGATGGGTCTGGTCGGCGAAAGCGGTTGTGGCAAGTCGACCGTGGCGCTTGCGGTGATGCGCGAGCTTGGCAAGACCGGGCGGATCACCCAAGGGTCGATGAAATTCAAGGGCCGCGATCTGGCCTTGATGAATGACGAAGAACTGCGCCATATCCGCGGCTCCGAAATCGCGATGATCTATCAAGAACCGATGGCATCGCTGAACCCGGCGATGAAGATCGGCGCGCAGCTTGCCGAAGTGCCGATGATCCATTCCGGCATGGCCAAGGACGACGCCTGGGCGCTGGCCCGCCAGATCGTCGCCGATGTCCGCCTGCCCGACCCCGACCGCATCGTGAACTCCTACCCGCACCAGCTTTCGGGTGGCCAGCAGCAGCGCATCGTCATCGCCATGGCGCTGATGGCCAAGCCTGCCCTGCTGATCCTTGACGAACCCACCACCGCCTTGGATGTGACGGTCGAAGCCGGGATCGTCGATCTGGTCAAGGATCTGGGCCACAAATACGGCACCTCGATGCTGTTCATCAGCCACAACCTTGGCCTGATCATGGATGTCTGCGACCGGCTCTGCGTGATGTATTCCGGCGAGGCGGTCGAGACCGGCAATGTGGTGGAAGTCTTCGACAAGATGCGCCACCCCTATACTCAGGCGCTGTTCCGCTCGATCCCATTGCCCGGCGCTGACAAGAACTCGCGTCCGCTGATCTCGATCCCCGGCAACTTCCCCCTGCCGCATGAACGCCCGAAAGGCTGCAACTTCGGCCCGCGCTGCGACTATTTCCAGTCCGGGCGCTGCGACGGGACCGACGTTCCGATGTCAGTCATTCCCGGCGATGACCGCCATTCCTCGCGCTGCCTGCGCTGGACCGAGGTTGACTGGGACGCCCCGATCGCCAAGCGCGAGGTCAAGCAAAAGGCCGAAATCGGCAAGGTCGTCCTGAAGATGGAGGATCTGAAAAAGTATTACTCCGTGTCGGGCGGTGCCTTTGGCGGCGGCATGAAAAAGGTCGTCAAGGCCAACGAAACCCTGTCGTTTGAAGCCCGTGAAGGCGAGACGCTGGCCATCGTCGGCGAATCCGGCTGTGGCAAGTCGACCTTTGCCAAGGTGCTGATGGGGCTGGAGACGGCGACCAGCGGCAGCATCATGCTCTTTGACGAAAACGTGCAATCCACGCCGATTCAAAAGCGCAATACCGATACCGTGTCATCCGTCCAGATGGTGTTCCAGAACCCCTTCGACACGCTGAACCCGTCGATGACCGTCGGCCGCCAGATCATCCGCGCGCTTGAGATCTTCAAGCAGGGCAAGTCGGATGAAGACCGCCAGAACCGGATGCTCGAACTCCTCGACCTCGTGAAGCTGCCCCGCGCCTTTGCCGACCGGATGCCGCGTCAGTTGTCAGGCGGGCAAAAGCAGCGCGTCGGCATTGCCCGCGCCTTTGCCGGTGGGGCCAAGGTTGTGGTCGCCGATGAACCGGTATCGGCGCTGGACGTGTCGGTGCAGGCCGCCGTCACCGATCTTTTGATGGACATCCAGCGCGAGAACAAGACGACGCTTCTGTTCATCAGCCATGACCTTTCCATCGTCCGTTACCTGTCCGACCGGGTGCTGGTGATGTATCTGGGCCATGTGGTCGAAACCGGCACCACTGATCAGGTGTTCCAGCCCCCCTACCACCCCTATACCGAGGCGCTTCTCTCCGCTGTGCCAATTGCCGACACCAAGGTCATCCGCAAACGCATCGTGCTGGAAGGCGACATCCCCTCGGCAATGAACCCGCCGCCCGGCTGCCCGTTCCAGACCCGCTGCCGTTGGAAATCCCAGGTCCCGGGCGGGCTGTGCGATGTCGAGATGCCGCCGATGCGGAACCTGGAGGGCGGTCACCAGATCAAGTGCCACCTGTCGGCCGAAGTATTTGCTTCGATGGAACCGGTGATCAAGATCGCAGCGGAATAGCCAGAAGGACCGCGTAAAAAATAAGTCGGTATTTTAGGCTTGCCGAAAAGCCCGACTTTCCTGCGCCTTCCCAGCCGCGGGACTATCCCAAAATCGCGGTGACGTAGTTTTCCGTTTCGGCATAGGGCGGAATGCCGTCATGCTCTTCGACCGCGCCGGGACCGGCGTTATAGGCCGCAAGCGCCAGTTTCCAGGTGCCAAACTTGTCGTACATCATCCGCAGATAACGCGCGCCGCCGTCCAGGTTGGCTGCCGGATCGTCGATGTCGACGCCCAACGCCATCGCCGTATCGGGCATCAGTTGCGCCAGACCTGTGGCCCCCTTGACCGACACCGCCCCGGCATTCCAGCCGCTTTCCTGCTGCACCAGACGCAGGAACAGGTCCTCTGGCACGCCGTGCTTGCGGGCAGCGGCGCGGGCAACCTCGATATACTCGCCGGTGTAAGTGCCGGTAAAGGCTGCAACAACCTCATCCCCGGCCGCTTCACCCTTCTCATAATTGGGCGTATATCGGACCGAGCCGCTGTATTGCTTCTTCAGTTTCTTGTCGATCAGGGCGGACTGGGCATCAAAGATCGCCATTCGCGACTTGGTCGACCCGGTCAGATTCAACCCTTCGGCCGTGGCTGCGCCGGGCACCAGTGCCACCAGCGCCACAAGCGCGATAGGTCTAACGTTCCGCGTGACCAATTTTCAGCCCACCCCTGCCGCCCCGTCCGGGACAATCCTGTCGACAATAGCGGCTTTCCTCCGATTTTCCAGCCGGGATTTTTCCGACCGGGCAGGACCTTGCCGATCAATGCCCTCTTATGGCGAGTTGCAGCGGCTGCGGCAGACGGTATAGGTTTGTTAACCAAGCGCGGCGAAGCTGCCGGCACGACAAACTCACAGGGGGATTCGCATGGCTGGGTCAGTCAACAAGGTCATCATCGTCGGAAACCTGGGCCGCGACCCCGAGGTGCGCAGTTTCGGCAATGGCGGAAAGGTGGTCAACCTGCGCATCGCCACGTCGGAAACCTGGCGCGACAAGCAATCCGGCGAGCGCAAGGAACGCACCGAATGGCATTCGGTAGCGATCTACAACGAAGCCCTTGGCAAGATTGCCGAGCAATATCTTAAGAAGGGCTCGACGGTTTACATCGAGGGCCAGCTTGAGACCCGCAAATGGCAGGACCAGTCCGGGGCCGACCGCTATTCCACCGAAGTCGTGCTGCGCCAGTTCCGCGGCGAGCTGACCCTGCTGGGCGGCCGTGACGGCGGTTCGGGTGGCGGCTCGGGCGGGGGTGGCGGGTATGATGACAGGGGCGGCCAGGATGACTACGGCGGCCAGTCGGGTGGTGGTTCGGGCGCTGGTTCGGGCGGCTATTCCGGTGGCGGCGCATCGGGCGGCGGCAGCCGTGGTGGTTCAGGCGGCGGCAGCGGCGGCCGGTCAGACATGGATGACGAAATCCCGTTCTAAGGCCCCGTTCCAACGGATTGTCGCGCACCACTGGACCTTGACCGGGTCATTCCCTATATAATCGGTCAACATCCTTTGGCGCCGAGTAGAACACATGCAGGACCAGACCGAGGGCAAGCCGCTTATCAAGCCTTCCAGCACCGACCATCCCTTGTATCCGCAGATCGTCGAGGCCTGCAGGACGGTGTTCGATCCGGAAATTCCGGTCAACGTCTTCGACCTTGGTCTGGTCTACACCATTGAAATTGGCCCGGAAAACGAGGTTGAGATCACCATGACCCTCACCGCCCCCGGCTGCCCGGTCGCAGGCGAAATGCCCGGCTGGGTCGCCAACGCGGTCGAACCCCTTGCCGGGGTCAAGCAAGTTGATGTCCAGATGACCTTCGACCCGCCTTGGGGGATGGAGATGATGTCGGACGAAGCCCGGCTGGAACTGGGGTTCATGTAGGACAAGCCGTAAGGGTTGCACTTTATTCCGCAAGCCTTTTAGCTTGCAAAACAAGAATGCAAGCCTTATAGCTTGCGCATGGATACAGTCGCTGCCGTTCTTACGGGTGATCTGATCGGCTCAACCCAAGCAGGGTTGGCGCGGGTCGATGGCGCAATGGCCGCAATTCAGTCTGTGGCTTTGAATGAAGCCAAGCTTGCCGGGGCCGACATCCGCTTTGAAAGATTTCGGGGTGACGGCTGGCAAATCTACAGCATCGACCCGACAAACGTTTTTCGCCTGACGGTGCTGATACTGGCAAAACTGCAAAGCAACCCTGACTTTCCGAAAACCCGGATATCAGCGGCGACCGGGCCGGTAGCCCTCCTGCCTGAGGCCGGCCTTGCAAGTGCAAGTGGAGAGGTCTTCTCGATCTCCGGGCAGGCACTGGACGGAATGACCACCCAAAGACTGATGTTCAACACCGGCGAGCACGCTTTGCCTTGGAAACTGGCGGTGTTCTCCTATCTCGACTGGCAATCGGGCAGATGGTCACCCGAACAGGCCGAGGCCGTCGCAATAGCATTCAGCTTCAGCCCCCCAAAACCGCGAAGCGTTGCCGAGATTCTTGGCATCAGCCGACAAGCCGCGCAATCTCGGTTGAATGGAGCAGGATTTCTGCCGTTGGCCGAAACTGAAATCGCATTTCACGCAATTCCGGTGGCACCCCATGCCTGAAACCCTCGCCGCCCTCCTTTTCGCCCATGTCCTCGCCGATTTCGTTTTTCAAACCAACTGGATGGTCGCCCACAAACAACACCCGAAAGCCCTTGCCGCGCATGGGGCCGTCGTGCTTGTCACGGCCATCGTGGCAACCGGCGGGATCAGTTGGGGCCTTCTCTGGCTCACCGCGATCCATGTCGCAATCGACGCCATCAAGGCGCGGATGAAACCCCGGCTGGCGGCGTTCCTGATCGACCAGGCAGCGCATCTGGTCACGCTTGCCGCCCTTGCACTTTGGCAGCCCGACCTTTGGGCAACCGGCCTTTGGGCCGACCTGACCCCGCTTCCCACCCTCATGCTTGCCGCCGCAGGGGCAATCCTCGCCACCCGTGCGGGCGGCTTTGCCATCGGCTTTCTCATGGCCCCCTTTGCCGCCAGCCTCCCCGACAAGATCAGCGCCGAAAGCCTGCCCGGCGCGGGCCGCGTCATCGGGCAGTTGGAGCGCGGGCTGATCTTTGCCCTTGTCCTGCTGGGCCAGCCCGAAGGCGTGGGCCTCTTGATCGCCGCCAAGTCGATCCTGCGGTTCGGAGCGGTTCGTGACGACCGCGCCCTGTCGGAATATGTCATCATCGGCACGCTTGCCTCCTTTGCCTGGGCACTTTTGATGGCCTATGCAACGATTTCCGGCCTTGGCATGCTGCCCCCGCTTGGAATTTCACCCGTCACGCCCTAGATTGACGCCGAAGGAGCCCGCAATGTTTGGCATTCCCGGCAAAGCCGCCGTCACCATGACCCCCGCTGCCCGCAGCCAGATCGCGCGGCTGATGGAGCGTCAGGGGTCATCGGGCCTTCGCATCGGCGTCAAGAAGGGCGGCTGCGCGGGCATGGAATACACCATGGACTATGTGTCCTCGGTCAATCCCCTCGACGAAGTGGTGGAACAGGACGGCGCACGGGTGATGATCGCGCCGATGGCGCAGATGTTCCTGATCGGCACCGAGATCGACTTTGAAACCGGATTGCTTGAGGCGGGATTCAAGTTCCGCAACCCCAACGTCGCCGAGGCCTGCGGTTGCGGCGAATCGATCAAGTTCCGCGATCCCCCCGCCGCCTGAACGACGGACCAGCAGTAAGGCTTTTCCTGCCTGTAGTTTCGCGCTAGGCCTGTCGCGAACAACCGCAGGACCCCTCGCATGAAAAAGCTTGCCGCCGGAAACTGGAAGATGAACGGGACCCAGTCCTCGCTGGCCGAGGTCACGGCCCTGCTGGCCGCCCACCCTGCCCCGACCTGCGAGATGCTGCTGTGTCCGCCCGCCACGCTTTTGACGGCGATGGCTGGCCTGGCCAAAGGCAGCGCGTTGCAGATCGGCGGGCAGGACTGCCACCCCAAGGGTTCAGGCGCACATACCGGCGACATCTCGGCCGCGATGCTGGCTGATGCAGGGGCGGCCTATGTCATCCTTGGCCACTCTGAGCGCCGCAGCGACCATGGGGAGACCGACGCTCTGGTCCGCGCCAAGGCCGAAGCGGCGCTGGCGGCAGGTCTGGTGGCCGTGGTCTGCATTGGCGAGACCGAAGGCCAGCGCGACGCCGGGCAAACGCTGGACGTGATCGGCACCCAGGTTGATGGCTCGATCCCGCTGACGGGCACTGCAGCAACGCTGGTGCTGGCTTACGAGCCGGTCTGGGCCATCGGCACCGGCCGCACCCCCACCCTGGCCGAGATTGCCGAGGTGCACGCCTTCCTCCGCGCCCGCCTGCGCGCCCTGATCGGGGCCGAGGCGGACGGGGTCCGCATCCTTTATGGCGGGTCGGTCAAGCCGTCGAACGCGGTCGAGATTTTCGCCGTGCCGCATGTCGACGGGGCACTCGTCGGCGGGGCCAGCCTGAAGGCCGCCGATTTCGGCGCGATCGTCGCGGCGTTGGCGGCTGCCTGACGACATCTCGGCGTCGGGGACGGGCGGGACCGCCCCGTCCCCCGGTGTCAGAAAGACCCATGGCTATTACCCCTCAAGCTACCTCCGGCGCGGCGCTGACCGCCAATCTGCTTTGCATGTTGTCGATGCTGATCTGGGCGGCAGGCCTTCCGGCCGCTGATCTGATCATTCCGCTGCTGCTGCCCGAACAGCTTAACGCGCTGCGGATGGGACTTGCGGCCCTGTTCCTGCTGCCGATCTGGCTGCTGATCGAGGGTTGGCGCCCGCTAACCCAGGTCAACTGGCCCAAGGGCATCGCCGTGGGCAGCCTGATCGGGCTTGGCGCCTGGTTTCTGGTCTTGGGTCAGGCGCGCGGCGGCCCGGTGACGGTTGCGGTGATTTCAGCGACGATGCCGGTGGTCGGCATGGCACTTGAGGTCGCCCTTGATGGCCGCCGGATCACGCGCGCGCTGGTGGCCGGGCTGCTCTTGGCAGTGGCCGGCGGCTTTCTGGCGCTGGATTTTGGCGCTGGCGGCCCCTCGCTTGGGCTGGGCGCACTGTTCTGCTTTGCCTCGGTCGTCAGTTTCACTTTCGGGTCGCGCCTCACTGTGACTGCATTCCCGAACGAAAGTCCAATTGGGCGCACCGCCCTGACCCTGACCGGAGCCGCCATTGCCACCTTTGCCGTGGTGCTGGCGCAAACCGCCTATGGCGTCCCTTTGCCCAGTTTCGCCGCCTGGGGCTGGCCCGAGGTCGGCGCGATCCTGTTGTTCTCGGTCGGCGCGGTCGGCATTGCCCAGCTTTTGTGGATCATGGCAATCGGGCGGATCGGCATCGGGCCGACGACCTTGCACATGAACGCGACGCCGTTTTATGTCATGCTGATCCTGTTTGCAGCCGGCGGCTCTTGGAACTGGCTCCACGCCCTTGCGGCTGCAATCGTGGGCCTTGGCGTCCTGATCGCGCAAGGCATGCTGCCCCTGTCCCGCCGGAGCACGACATGAAGACCCTTTCCCAATCGCCCACCGACCCCGCCTTCGTCCAGAACCCCTATCCGTTCTACGAGGTCGCCCGCGCGGCAGGTCCGTTCTTTCACTGGCAGGACTACAACCTGACCTGCACCGGCAACGCGGCTGCGGTGAACGCTATCTTCCGCGACCGCCGCTTTGGCCGTGAACCCATTGAACCGATTGCCTTTCCGCCGCACCTTGCCCCGTTCTACGCCGTCGAGGCGCATTCGATGCTGGAGCTGGAACCGCCCCGCCACACCCGCCTGCGCAATCTGGTGATGCGCGCCTTCACCTCGCGCAGGATTGCAGGGCTTGCGCCCGACATCGCGGCGCTGGCCCACGCGTTGGCCGACAGCTTTCCTGCGGGCGAGTTTGACCTCTTGCAAGCCTTTGCCCAACCCCTGCCCGTCCGCATCATCGCCCGGCTGCTTGGCGTGCCCGAAGACATGGCACCAGACCTGTTGCGCTGGTCGAACGCCATGGTCGGCATGTATATGGCCAGGCGCACCCGCGCGACCGAAGACCGCGCCGTCGCCGCAACCGACGCGTTCGTGGCCTTCATGCGCCGTTACGTCGAGGATCGCCGCACAACACCCGCCGATGATCTGATCACTCAACTGATCGCCGCCGAAAGCGAGGGCGAGAAGCTTTCGACCGACGAGTTGATCACCACCTGCATCCTGCTCTTGAACGCAGGCCATGAGGCGACTGTCCACACCATCGGCAACGGGGTGAAAACGCTGCTGGAAACAGGGACTCCGGCCTCGGCTCTGGCCCCCGAGACGGTTGAGGCCACGGTCGAGGAAATCTTGCGCTTTGATCCAGCCCTGCACATGTTCACCCGCTACGCCTATACGGATATCGATGTCATGGGCCACACCTTCCAGCGCGGCGATCAGGTGGCGCTTCTCTTGGGCATGGCGAACCGCGACCCGCAGGTCTGGGAACGGCCTGCCACCTTCCGCCCGAGCCGCCCGGTCAAGCCGAACGTCAGCTTTGGCGCAGGCCTGCACTTTTGCGTCGGTGCCCCGCTGGCCCGACTGGAACTGCAGATCGCGCTGCCGATCCTCTTCGCCCGCCACCCCGGCCTGAAACTTGCCGCCCCACCGCGCTATGGCGATGTCTATCACTTCCACGGGCTTGCTGCGCTGCCCGTTACGACCTGACACCTTGCGCCGCAAAGCGCCTCCGGCGGGAGTATTTGGGAAAAGAGCAAACGCGATTGCGCTTTTTGAGAATACTCTCGCCGAAGGCTTCGACGCCCTACAACGGCAGGACAGTGGTAGACTTGATCTCTTCCATGCTGAGAAGCGCCGTCACATTGTAGATCCGGACCTCCGAGATCAGCGCCTGATAGAACGTGTCATAGGCCCGCGCGTTCTTGACCCGCACCTTCAGAATATAGTCGATGTCGCCCGCCAACCGGTGCGCCTCCAGCACCTCGGGGCGTTCGCGCAGGGCCTTCAGGAACTTGCGCTGCCAGTCCGCCTCATGCTCGGACGTGCGGATCAGCACGAAGAAACAAGCCTCCAGCCCCAGCGACTCGGCGTCCAGAATCGCGGTCGTCCGGGTGATCACTCCTTGCTCGCGCATGCGGCGGATGCGGTTCCACACCGGGGTCTTTGACGACCCCACTTTCCGCGCGATTTCGTCCAGCGACTGTTCGGCGTCGGTCTGCAGTTCGGACAGGATTTTCCGATCCAGATCGTCCAGTTGGGCCGCCATTCGCATCCTCCGCCATATCGTGGAACCCTGTTCCAATGCCACGCAGTATCGGAACAATCCTCCTTATCTGCAAGGGTCACTGGCCAGAATCCGGGAAAATGTCCTATATTGAGGCAGGAATTCAAAGGTCTCGCCATGCTGCATCAACCGATCCAACCTGTTCTGTTCGTCGGCGCCGGCCCCGGGGCCGCTGATCATCTGACGCTTGGCGCGTTGAAAGCGATTACCTCGGCCGATGTGGTGATCCACGACCGGTTGGTCGGCGACGAGGTTCTGGCGCTGATCCCGCCGCAGGCCCGGCGGATTGATGTCGGCAAGGAGGGCTTTGGGCCTTCAACCGCGCAAAGCTTCATTAATGACACGCTGACAGCACAGGCCATGACCGGCGCGCGGGTGGTCCGGCTGAAAGGCGGCGATTGCGGCATCTTCGGGCGGCTGGATGAGGAGATCGAGGCGCTGGAAGCTCACGGCATCCCCTTTGCCATCCTGCCCGGCCTCACCTCGGCCACCGTTGCCGCCGCCCGGATCGGCCAAAGCCTCACCCGGCGCGGCCGCAATGCCAGCCTGCGGATAATCACCGGGCATGACATGGCGGGTTTTGCCGAACAGGACTGGCGCAGTCTGGCCCGCCAAGGTGAGGTCGCCGCGATCTACATGGGCAAGAAATCCGCCCGCTTCATTCAAGGCCGCTTGCTGATGCACGGCGCCGCCGCCGACACGCCGGTCACGCTGGTCGAAAACGTCAGCCGCACCGATGAGCGTGTGCTGGGCGCCACGCTTGCCACCCTGCCCGATGCCGCCGCCCGTCTGGACGGTCCCGCCGTCATTTTGTTCGGCCTTGCCCCCCGGCAAGCAGCCGCCCAACTGTCCATCCTCAAGGAGGCCCGCGCATGAGCCGCCGTTTCACCCCCAAGATCGTCACCGCCAACCTCTTGCGTGAGGGCGATGTGGTCTACCTGACCGCCGATGACCGCTGGTCCGCCCAGCACCACGAGGCCGAGTTGATCGACGACGAAGCCCATGCCCAGATGCGGCTTCTACATGCCGCAGCGCAGAAACTGCTTGTGGTCGGGGCCTATCTCGCCGATGCCAGACCCGGCGCCAAAGGTCCCGAGCCAGTGCATTTCCGCGAGGCATTCCGCACCCGTGGCCCCTCGAACTACAACCACGGCAAGCAAGCCGATTTCGCGTGAGACCCGAGTCGGGGCAAGCCCCGACCTACACCAACCCGTAGGTCGCGGCGTGCCCCGACTCATCTGAAAGCCAAGAGCCACACCATGTATTCCTATTCCGACTTCGATGAATCCTTCGTCCGCGCCCGGGTGGCCCAGTTCACCTCTCAGGTCGAACGCCGCCTTGACGGCAGCCTGACCGAGGAAGAATTTCGCCCGCTGCGGCTGATGAACGGGCTTTACCTGCAACTGCATGCCTACATGCTGCGGGTGGCCATTCCTTATGGCACGCTGTCGCCGCATCAGATGCGCCAGCTGGCGATGATCGCCGACACCTATGACAAGGGTTACGGCCACTTTACCACCCGGCAGAACATCCAGTTCAACTGGCCGAAACTGCCCGAGGTTCCCGCGATCCTTGGCGCGCTGGCCGATGTCGAGATGCATGCGATCCAGACCAGCGGCAACTGTGTCAGGAACGTCACCGCCGACCATTTCGCCGGGGCTGCAGCGGATGAAATCGCCGATCCTCGGCCTTACGCCGAGCTTCTGCGCCAGTGGTCCACCGACCACCCGGAGTTCCAGTTCCTGCCCCGCAAGTTCAAGATTGCCATCACCGGCGCGCCGAATGACCGCGCCGTCACCCGCGCACATGACATCGGGCTGCGGATGGTGCGCAACGCGGCCAAAGAGCCGGGGTTCGAGGTTTTCGTCGGTGGTGGTCTTGGCCGCACCCCGATGATCGGCCTGACCGTGCGCGACTTTCTGCCCGAAGCGGATTTGCTGCCGTATGTCGAGGCGGTCCTGTCGGTCTACAACACGCTGGGTCGGCGCGACAACAAGTACAAGGCGCGGATCAAGATCACCGTGCATGAGACCGGTGCAACCGAGATCACCCGCATGGTCGAAGAGCGTTTCGCCGAATTGCGCCCGCTGTTCGGCGGCAACGATCTGAAACTGCTGGAACATATCCGCGCGGCCTTTGCGCCCCCCGCTTTCCGCAATGCGCCCACCGATGCCTATGACGCCTTCCACAAGGCCGATCCGACCTTTCGCGCCTGGGCTGATACCAACCTCGCCGAGCACCGTAACGACCAGTATGCCATCGTCACGATCAGCCTAAAGGCGCATGGCGAGACGCCCGGCGATGCGACCAGCGATCAGATGCGTCTGATGGCGGACCTTGCCGAACGCTTTGGCCACAGCGATCTGCGCATCAGCCATGAACAAAACGTCATCCTGCCGCATGTCCACAAATCTGACCTGCCCAGCTTGCACGCCGCCTTGACCACAGCGGGCCTTGCGACCGCCAACGTGGGCCTGCTGTCTGACATCATCGCCTGCCCCGGCATGGACTACTGCGCCCTTGCCACCGCCCGGTCGATCCCGGTCGCGCAGGAACTGGCCACGCATTTCGAGGCGCTGAAGCTGGAGCATGAAATTGGCCCCTTGAAGATCAAGATCTCGGGCTGCATCAACGCCTGCGGGCATCACCATGTCGGCCATATCGGCATTCTGGGGCTGGACCGGGCCGGGGTGGAAAACTACCAGATCACCCTTGGCGGTGACGGCACGGAAACCGCCGTCATCGGCGACAAGACCGGCCCCGGCTTTGCCTATACCGAGATTGTCCCCGCCATCGAACGCATCCTGCGCGCCTATCTGGCCTTGCGGCTGGAACCTGCGGAAACCTTCCTGCAAGCCTTCCGCCGGGTCGGCATGGACCCGTTCAAGGCTGCCCTTTACGGCAGCGAAGGCGAGAAGGATGCCGCGTGACCTGCACTCAGGTCCGGTTGCCGAACGGGTGGCCGCGCTGAACGCCCGCTATCGCCACCACTCGGCGACGGCGGTGCTGGAGCATGCGTTAAAGGACGTGGACCTGGGCAAGGTGGCCTTGGTGTCGTCCTTCGGTGCGGAATCTGTGGTGCTTTTGCATCTTGTCAGCGTCATCGCGCCGGAAACTCCGGTCCTGTTCATCGACACGCGGATGCTGTTTGCCGAGACGCTGGAGTATCAGCGCGAGTTGGCCGAAAAGCTGCATCTTTGCGACATCCGCACCATCCGCGCCAATCCGGCCCGGGTGAATTTCGAAGATCCCGACGGCACCCTGCACCAGTTTTCCACCGACGCCTGCTGCGCGGTGCGCAAGATCGAACCCCTTGAACGGGCGCTGTCGCAATTCGACGGCTGGATCACCGGGCGCAAGCGGTTCCAGAATGCGGATCGCGGAACGATCGATTTCTTTGAACCCGAAGGCGACACCCGCATCAAGGTCAACCCGCTTGCCCATTGGGGGCGTGAGGATCTGCAGGAATACATGGTCGAAAACCGCCTGCCCCGGCATCCGCTGGTGGCCAAGGGCTTCCCCTCCATTGGCTGCGCGCCTTGCACGTCGGCGGTGAAACCCGGCGAAGACCCCCGGGCCGGGCGCTGGCGCGGGTCGCAGAAAACCGAATGCGGCATCCATTTCATCGACGGCAAGGCCGTGAAACTATCCAAGGAGAGCGCGGCATGACCGTGATCGTCACCGACACAGGCTTCACCGCCGCCCCTTCTCGCGACATCGTGGCGCTGGCCGATCTTATCGACCAGACCGCAGTTGACCTGTCAAACACCGACGATCCCACGGCGCTGGACGGCCAGCTTGACCACCTGACCCTGATCCGCATCGCCTTTCCCGCCTTCAACGACGGTCGCGCCTTCACGATCGCGCGGCGCTTGCGGATGATGGGGTATACCGGCCAGCTTCTGGCGCTGGGTCCGGTGATCGCCGACCAATATGCCATGCTGCGCCGGGTCGGCTTTGACGGCGCGGAGATCCCCGACGAGATCGCCGTCCGCCAGCCCGCCGACCAGTGGCAGTTCCGCGCTGACTGGCCGCAGCATCACTATCAGGCCCGCCTGCGCGCCTGACTTTCACATGACCTGAATCAAGGCTAAGGAAGGACGGCCGTCTTAGGCCGACATGACCCCAATGACCAAAGCGACCGTAATGACCGAAGCAAGCCCGATCCCTGCCGCCAAGCCGCATATGCCGGATGCCCAGACCGTCACCAGTGTCACCCACTGGACCGACCGGCTGTTTTCCTTCCGGGTCACCCGGCCCGCGTCTTTGCGCTTTCGCTCGGGCGAGTTCGTAATGATCGGCCTGATGGGCGACACCGGCAAACCCTTGCTGCGCGCCTACTCGATCGCCTCGCCCGCCTGGGATGAAGAGTTGGAGTTCTATTCGATCAAGGTCCCCGATGGCCCGCTGACCAGTCGTTTGCAGCATATCGAGGTCGGGGATGAAATCATCCTGCGCCCAAAACCGGTGGGAACGCTGGTGCTTGATGCGCTGCTGCCCGGCAGCCGGCTGTGGTTTCTGGCGACTGGCACCGGCTTTGCGCCCTTTGCCAGCCTCCTGCGCGAGCCCGAGACTTATGAGAAATACGGGTCCGTCATCATGATGCACACCTGCCGCGAGGTGGCGGAACTGGAATACGGCCGCCAACTGGTTGCCAGCTTGCATGACGACCCGCTGATCGGCGAGATGGTGGCGGGCAAGCTGCACTATTATCCGACGACGACGCGTGAGGCGTCGCCCATGATGGGCCGGATCACTGACAATCTGACGTCAGGAAAGGTCTTCACCGACCTGAACCTGCCACCGATGAACCCGGAAGAAGACCGCGCGATGGTCTGCGGCAGTCTGGCGTTCAACCATGACGTCAAGGCGGTGCTTGAAGGTTTTGGTCTGCACGAAGGCGCAAATTCCGAACCGCTGGAGTTTGTGGTCGAAAAGGCCTTTGTCGGCGACGGGATCTGACCGCCGCTTTTCCGACCTTACTGGCGCTATCGCTGCAGTCAGCAAACGAAAAGGCCCCGGGGATGTCCCCGGGGCCTTCTGCATTTCGACAGATGCCGAAGATTACATGCCAAGCGCGGTTTTGACCTGCGCGATAGTGTCAGCAACCAGCGCCGGGTTGGTCTTTGCAGCCTCAACCGCAGTCTTCAGCGTGGTCTTGGTCGCATCGTCCAGGGTCGAGGCGTCGATCAGCGCCGCAACGGCTGCGGCGTCGAAGGTTGCCGGATCAAGAGCAGCCGGGACAGCAGCAGCTTCGGCAGCAGCAGCTTCTGCGGCAGCAGCTTCTGCGGCAGCAGCTTCGGCAGCGGCAGCTTCAGCGGCGGCAGCTTCGGCAGCAGCGGCTTCGGCAGCGGCAGCTTCAGCGGCGGCAGCTTCGGCGGCGGCAGCAGCGGCATCGGTTTCTGCGGTTGTGGCGTCGGTCGCTGCAGCAGCAGCTTCAGCAGCAGCAGCTTCAGCAGCAGCAGCTTCTGCGGCAGCAGCGGCGGCAGCTTCTGCGGCGGCGGCTTCGGCAGCAGCAGCAGCTTCTGCGGCGGCGGCTTCGGCAGCAGCAGCAGCGGCAGCGGCTTCTGCAGCGGCGGCAGCTTCAGCTGCAGCGGCTTCTTGTGCCGGCTTGTAGCTGAACTGGTAGTAGCCGCCGCCTGCAAGCAGGACGACGATCGCACCGATGATTACGTTTCTGTTCATGTCAACTTCTCCTATGACCGGAGTCTGGACCCGGATGCCGCCCATATGGCAGCAAATATCCCGGTTGAAAAGCCTGCTGGCGGGCCCGAAGGCCGGTCAGGACCGCAATAATACGGCTTTTGGGCGCTGAACCCTGATTGGCCGGGTTGCAGGCGACACGCAGCAGGGCTAGATTGCCCACGCTTTGCATGACAGCTTTCATGCAAAGCCCTGCACCAACACCCAGCAACAACCAAAGGACGATCACCATAGCCCGCCGCCCCCACAATGCCCCGCCGCAGCGCGAAACCGGCCCCAGGATCAATGACCGCATCCGGTCGCCGGAAATCCGTCTGATCGGCGCGGAAGGCGAAAACATCGGGGTCGTGACCCCGGCCCGCGCCATGCAGCTGGCCGAGGAGGCCGGGCTTGATCTGGTCGAAATCTCGCCGACCGCCGAACCGCCGGTCTGCAAGATCATGGACTTCGGCAAGTTCAAATACGAGACCCAGAAGCGCGAGGCCGATGCCCGCAAGAAGCAGAAGGTCATCGAAATCAAGGAAATCAAGTTCCGTCCGGGAACTGATACCAACGATTACGATGTCAAGATGCGGTCAGTATTCAAGTTTCTGGACGAAGGCGACAAGGTCAAGATCACGCTGCGGTTTCGCGGTCGCGAAATGGCCCACCAGAACCTTGGGCTTGAGCTGTTGCGCCGGGTAGAGGCTGACGTGGCCGAAGTTGGCAAGATCGAAAGCTTCCCCCGGCTGGAAGGCCGCCAGATGGTGATGATGATCGGGCCGAAATAGCCGACCCGTCGAACCTGTGATTTTCGGGGGCCTTCGCGGCCCCCGTTTTCATTTCTGGTTCCGGCAGTAGATAATGTCGGCAAGGATCGAAGCCGCGATTTCGCCCGGGCTTTCTGCGCCGATCTGCAGCCCTACCGGGCCATGTATCCGGGCCAGCGTCGCCTCGGTCAGCCCAAGCGCCCGCAGTCGCTGCCTTCGCAAATCCTGGGTCCGGGATGAGCCAAGACAGCCGATATAGAAGGCCCGTGTCGCCAAAGCCGCGACCAATGCCGGTTCGTCCAGCTTGGCGTCATGGGTCAGGATCACAACGGCGGTTCTTGCATCCGGCGCAAGGCTATTCAGCGCACTGTCGGGCCAGTCGTCCAGAATGACCTCACCCGGGAACCGCGCGGCGCTGGCAAAGGCCGGGCGCGGGTCGATCAACACGCCGTCAAAGCCGCAAAGCCTCGCCATGGCCAGCAGGGGCTGGGCGATGGGAACCGCGCCGACAAGGATCAGCCGGGGTGGCGGGGTGTGAACGGCAACGAACCTGTCGCCGCTCTCCAGCATGGACCGGCCAGCGTCCAGCCTCGCGTCGATGCTTGCGTCCTGCCCCGGCCCGATTAGCGCGCGCTCCCCATCCGCCAACCCGGTCACCAGCGCCACCGGCTGCCCCGCCGCGCGTGCCGCGACCAGAGCGGCCAGCATCGCCTCGGTCAAGGCCCCCTCGCCGACCGGATCGACCAGAATACGGACCTGCCCGCCGCAGGACAGGCCCGCCGCAAAGGCGTCTTCATCCGCGATGCCGAAGTCCAGAACCCGCAAGCGCCCGTCGGCCATCGCAGCCAGTGCCTCGGCCACCACCGCGCCCTCGACGCAGCCGCCCGAGACAGACCCCACGATCTCTCCTGCGCCACTGATCGCCATCTGGCTGCCAACCGGACAGGGCGAGGCGCCCCAGCTCCGGATCACCGTGGCAAGTGCCGCCCCCATGCCGCCCCGGTGCCAAGCCAGGGCGGTTTCGGGGCAAAGCTCGTGTGGCGGTCGGTTCATTGGCGGCTCCTTGACTGCCACTATGCTGATTGTCAGACAAGCTGCCAGCATATGCAAAAATGCCGCGGGCGAACCCGCGGCATTTGTTATCATCCGTAAAGGATCACGCGACCGAGGTCACTCGACGACGGAGGTGCTCATCAGCGGCGTGATCACCTTGACCTCGACCCGGCGGTTCAGCGGCTCATCGTCCTGAGTATCGATCAGGAGTTCGGTTTCGCCATAGCCCTGCACGATCATGTTTTCCGGCGGAATGTCGAAGTATTCCGTCAGCGCCAGTGCCACCGATTCCGCGCGCCGGTCCGACAGCGCCAGATTCAGCGCCGCCTTGCCGGTGGCATCGGTGTGACCCATGATCAGGAAGACCTCGGCCGGGTTCACCTCCAGAAGGTCCAGCATGACCTGCCCCAGATCGGCCAGGGCGCGCGCTTCCTCGGCCTTGATCGCCGCCGAACCGCTGGCGAATGTCACCGGATCGACATCAATCGTCGCCGCCAAAGCCCGCACTTCCGGAATTTCGCGGATCTGGCGAAGCGAGAATTTGCGCCCGGCCTTGTCAGCCTCCAAAGCCGCCAACTCGCGTTTCAGCGCCGCATCGTCATCCTTGGTCGAGATCACGATCTTCTTCTTCGGCTTCGGCAGCGACCGGACGATCACCACCTCTTCCTGCGCCAGATCGTCGATCAGAATGACCTCGCGGCCCAGATCGTCATAGGTCGCACGGCGTAGCACCCGGCCGGTCGCATCGCGGATGGTCACGACCTGCGTGCCGTCGTCGCGGGAGACGATGGTCCGAGTAGACCCGTCGCGGAAGGTTTCGGTCTGCACGGTCGAGCCCGGGGTGCGGATGATGGTGTCGTCATCCTTCAGCACCTGATAGGTGCCATCGGGACGCAGCACGATGATCCGGTCGCCGGTGTTCGACACCACGCGCCGCTCTTCTTCCTTGCGGTCGTTGTTCGACTTGATGATCGCACCCACCACCAGCGCACCAAGCACGACCAGACCGGCCTTTTCCAGGTCCGACAGCTTGTTCTTTTTGCCTTTTGACAGTTCGACCGGTGCCGCCGCGAATTCCTCGTCGGAACTGCGCACATCATCGGCGTTGATGACTTCGGTCACGTCGGCGATCAGGCTGGCGGGATCGGGGGTATAGACTTTGGGCAAGCTGCCATCCGCTGCCGGAGCAACGATGGTTTCCGCCGCGCCCAGCGCCTCGGGGTTGATCACGGTCGGGTCGATGGTCAAAAGCTGCGACAGGCTTTCGACTTCGGCGTCCGAGACTTCCGGCACGTCCACCGGATCGACCAGTTCGGTCAGGTCCGGTTCGGCAACCTTCAGATTGGCCGCCGGGTCGATGAACTCGCCGGTCTCCGAGATCGCAAGTTCTTCTTCGGCTTCGGCCACGGCCTTGGCCGCGACGTCCGCGTCGATGATCTCACCGGTGGCCGCGTCGATCACACCATCGGGGATCAGCACGCCGTCCAGACCATCGACCGGAGCAACGGTTTCGGGATCAACCGGGTCGGTCCCGGCAGAAACGAGCGCTTCGGCGTCTGCAGCGGCCTGCGCTGCATCGGCTTCGGCTTGGGCTGCATCGGCTTCGGCTTGTGCAGCTGCGTCAGCTGCGGCTTGGGCTGCTGCATCGGCATCGGCTTGGGCTGCTGCATCGGCTTCGGCCTGTGCCGCGGCATCCGCTGCGGCCTGAGCGGCGTCCGCCTCGGCCTGTGCTGCGTCGATAGCGGCCTGAGCCATGTCCGCCTCGGCTTGTGCTGCGGCGTTCGCGGCGTCCAGTTCGGCTTGCGCCGCTGCATCCGCTACTGCCTGAGCGGCAAGAGCTGCGGCGGCTTCTTCTTCGGCCAGTGCCGCAGCTGCGGCGGCGGCTTCGGCGTCACCAGCTGCGGCTGCTTCGGCTGCGGCCTGAGCGGCGGCGTCGGCTGCCGCCTGAGCTGCATCCGCCTCGGCCTGGGCTGCGGCTTGTTCGGCGGCAAGGGCTTCGGCCATGGCTGCGGCGTCAGCGGCGGCTTGTTCAGCTGCTTCCTGCTCGGCAAGTCGCGCCTTTGCTTCGTCGTCCATCCGCATTTGCTCTGCAGCCGCTTCATCCGCTGCTGCCTGATCCGCTGCTGCCTGATCTGCTGCTGCCTGATCTGCTGCTGCCTGATCTGCCGCTGCTTGATCCGCCGCCGCCTGGTCTGCCGCCGCCTGATCTGCCGCCGCCTGATCCGCCGCTGCTTGATCCGCCGCCGCCTGATCTGCCGCTGCCTGATCCGCTGCTGCTTGATCCGCCGCCGCCTGATCCGCTGCTGCCTGCTCCGCTGCCGCC